>Ga0129324_10000174_pt1 | contig 45697 bp, 35 predicted proteins | sample CPBDNA_7_FD_96879 | JGI IMG/M metagenome (GOLD analysis project Ga0129324, IMG submission 96879) | Freshwater to marine salinity gradient microbial communities from Chesapeake Bay, USA - CPBay_Spr_15_0.2_DNA | ecosystem: Environmental > Aquatic > Marine > Coastal | place: USA: Chesapeake Bay... | reverse complement strand
CAAATTATTATTACAATAATGGACGATAGCAGTACAGAACCAGAACCAGCAAGATCTTTTGCCCCAGTCTATGAAGATTACGACAATTTTAGTGAGCCTACAGTTATTACAGAACATGTAGCGAAGGGTTTCAGACTAGAGGCTAAGTCCTACACAATAAAACGTAAAATAGACGGAAAGTCAAAAAAGATTCTTTTGTTTCCAACCGAAGAGCATATTAATGCACATATGTTCAATGCGGTAACTGGTATACCTTATTATAACGACGGTGGGCCAATACGTTATACTATAGGAACATTCCAGGAAGATGATGTATTTAAGGTTAAATTCATCTCTGGTGAAAATGGAGTACCACCTTGCATGTTATGCTATGATAGTCCAGAACAATATGAAAAACATACACAAATATCATTAAAACAAAATGTAAAAGAAAAATGGTATAAGAAAAATCAAGCATATCGGCTAAAAAGAGGTTTATAAATGGAAATCAGGCATGAACCCAAACCCATGCTATATACCAGTGAATATTTGAAATGGGACGCCTTTTTGGGCGTCATTTCAAATTACAAATAAATAGTAAAAATATATATAAATAATTAAATATTAATAATTTATATTATAATGTTTCATTCTCAATATAATCAAGATAAATATTTAGAAACGAATATATTTAAAGGTTTTCAAAATGGATTTTTCGTAGATGTTGGTGCACATGATGGAAAATCACTAAATAATACTTTGTTTTTTGAAGAAAATAATAATTGGACGGGAATAAATATTGAACCTATAAAATCTGTTTTTGAAAATTTAATAATCAACAGACCAAAATGTATAAATTTAAATATAGCAGTTTGTAATAATGATGGAGAAACTGAATTCATTTGTAATACTGGTTATACTGAAATGCTTTCGGGTATTAAAGATACATTTGATAGTAGACATAAACAACGATTAGAAAATGAAAATAGAATATATAATTCAAATACAAAAATTATAAATGTAAAAACCAAAAAATTACAAACTATATGTAACGAATATAATATATCGCACATAAATTATTTATCTATTGACGTTGAAGGTGCTGAATTTGAAGTAATCAAATCTATTGATTTTAATAAGATATTCATAGACATTATTGGTTTTGAAAATAATTATAATGATAAAAGTTTACCAATTATAAAATATTTAGAAGATAGAAACTATGTATTTTTTCATCAATCCATGGATATTTTTATGATACATAAACATTCTAAATTTAATAATAAGAATTAAAAAGTGGGACATTTTCAATCTTTCAGGGTCAGATACCGGTAACAATTTGAAATGATGCCCAAAAAGGCGTCCCATTTCAAATCTTCACTGGTATAAATCTTCACTGGTATAAATGTATCGATCATAACATAAGTATATTTAGTAAAAAATCATTCTACTAAATATAAATTCTGGGATTACTATAGAAAGAATGCCATTTCTATGGTGGTCTCCTAAAAAACTATTTCCTATTTTATACACAGTCCTTTTTCAGGATTGTCGATTGTTTGTACAGTCATTGCGTACAGATCCTTTGCTCACATTATCCGAACCATGTCGTATGCGAAGTTATTTGGAATATGAAAGTCAGAAATCGAGCACTGTATTGTCTTATGCACAAGCAAAGGATATACTGCACACGAAATTGCGGAAAATCGACATTTATGGCGATGGTGACGATAAGCAAGAAAGCCTGAATGTAGAACATATTTTTCCTCAATCGTTTTTCAAAAATGATACACGGAAATTAGCCATGAAATCGGACTTGCATCATTTGTATTTGTGTAATCGCAAATTGAATTCTTTCCGGCAAAATTTCAAATATGTCGATTCCAGTGTTGCCAAAATCGACGACAAAATACGTGTACTGGATATGAAAGGGAATGCGGTGAGCAATGAAAACGAATTGTTTGCCAAAAGAGGGTATTTAATGGTCACCAATAAAAATTCAAAAACGTTTGTACCGGCTGAATGTTCACGGGGGAAAGTTGCACGGGCACTCTCGTATTTCGCCGTAAAATATGATTATCTAGATACTTTGGAAAAAGTTATTGATATCCGCACTTTGGTAGAATGGAGTTTGAAAGACCCAGTGGACAATGACGAATATTTGAAAAATGTGATTATTTATAAGCATCAAGGTGATATTAATCCATTTGTATTCAATCCAGATTTAGTTTTGTACAGTTTTACCGACCGATGTACCATAGATGATGAATTATTGCGGAAAAAACGATTGTCCGTAGTAGACCCTTTTTATTCTATTGATTATTTGTTAAATGATATCCGTATATTGGAAGAAGAGAAAAAGGCATTGAAATTGTCGTTAGGTCATTTGTTGAAAAAGAAACAATAAATAATATAGAACTAATTCTTCTACAGTCTTTAACCGACCAATAAGATGAGATTCACTACTTTCATTGAGTATCCTATTGTACGGTTATTGCCTTACTATGTTTATACTCGTGTACCGGATATTGAAAAAACACCCAGTGCTTTGTTGTCTCCATTTACGGGATTTTTTGCCGAACAAGGTTGTGATATGAGATACCCATTGCCTAGTTACAATATCGGGAAAACCACTGAAGAAATCGAAAAAGAACAGGAAATGGATCCTTTACTTAAAATCCGAGAACATTTAGAAATATTGGAGGTCATTCGTGAATTAGAATGCCCGTATTTGCATGAACAGCAAAAGAAACGATTGGCCGAAGCAATTTTGGAAAACAAACAATATAGAGAACGTACACCCTGTACGCCCAATTTATTGAGCGGTCTGAATTTGAGTGAATGGACTTGAGGGAACCTGTTTCCTCACACTCCCTCCGTACCACGTTATACTTTTTGTACAGGACATTTGTGGCTCGCTTCGCTCGCTCACACGTGGAACAGATTGGTCGGCAAATGCCGACCTTTCACCGAGCGTAGCGAGGTGAACCATATGGTTTATCTAATCTTTCCCTGATCTTTTCTTTTTTATACTGTACAAAAAAGAAACTTCTCCTCACTCTATTCCTATCCCTATTCCTCCCCTACCCCTCCCTAAAGCATAACGTGGAACGGAAGGGGTGTGGGGAAACCTTTAGGTTCCCCCATTTAGGTTCCCTCTATTTTTTCCCTTTTTTACCCTTTTTTGATTTGCCCTTTGATTTTGATTTTGATTTCGTCTTCTTCTCTTCTGCTGTAGTCGCAATATCTTCATCGAATTCTTTTGACAAATCCGCCAATTGTGCATCACTAAGTGTCGACCGTTCCTGTCTTTCGGCTCCCTGTGGTCTGTACTTGAATTCTTGTGGTTGTGCCTCTATTGCCAACCTTTCTTCTTCTCTCCTTTTTTCTAATTTGGCTAAAATTCGATCTTTTGTTTCTTGACCTTTCATCATACGGTCTAATTTAGCCGTATCCATTCGCATGTTTTTTCCGCCTCCCATTCCACCCATATTTTTAGCCATATTTTGGAACATATCATGCATTTGCTGTGACGACCCGCCCATTTCTTTCATTTTACGTAACATGTCTCCCGCTTCTTTCATTAAGTCCTCTTGGGACAAATCACCTGAGTTCATTTTTTCTTGGAACTTCCCTTGGACTTTTTTCACGATTTTCATCATTTTATCCGGATTGCGCATTAATTTTTTTAAAATATCCATTGGTCCTACATTCTCATTTTCATCATCTGGATCAATACCAAATGTATCTTTTATATCTCCCCCTAATTCTTCCATTAATTCTTCGGCTAAACTCCCAATTTTACCATCAAATAATCCCTGTAGATGGCTATGTAAGTCTTCTGGATTCGGTATATGCGACGACGACGATGCACCATTCGTATTGTCTTTTGTATTGGACCTTTCCTGTGTTTTCTCGTTTTGCGTTTCATCATTTGTGCCCTCGTTCGTGCCCTCGTTCATGGATTTTTCCATTTTTGTAAATAAGTCATTCATTGCATCTTGTGCTTCTTTGGAATTGATATGCTCAAATCCACTAAAGGGGTCCTCATTATTTTGTGTATTATCATCGGACCCCATTGATTGGAAAAATTCTCCTAAACCTTGGACAGCCTCTGCAATTTTACTTTGTAATTCTTCATCATCGACCCCTTTGAATAAATTCTCAGTGTCTCCGAACTGTCCTTTGTCTTTCACGTCCCCTATAATAGTGAACAAAATAAGTTGCAAGTATTTCCACAAAGATGATTTAGTCGATTCACTAACTCCCTCTGTCAAAAAAAACTTCCTAAAGTCTACATTGGGTAAAAAAAAGGTGTTGTGGGTTGATTCTTGAGAAAATAATTCATCATTCTGGTACAATATATCGAAGAATCGCTCCGGGTATACCTTTAAACAATAATGATATAAATCAACCCACCCCGCTGGAGTCGTATCTTCACTGTAAATCCACCATAATGATTTGTATTCGGGAAATGTATGGTTTAAATCCTCTACTAAATCCATCATAATAGATGGGAACTTTTCTGGCATTGTTGGTGATGATGACGATGATTCCATTTCTAAAATCTATTTAATGGTTTATTATAATTGAATATACATTAATAACAATTATTATTTATACTGTATTTAGCGCAATTTATATTTTATCTATTTTTGCCTTTTCCCTATTTTTCTCATTTTTTACTCTTTTTCGCATTACTACTTGTACTAGTCTTTTTCTTTGTACTGTTTTTATTTGTTTTATTCGATCCCAATTTCAGTTGACTCTTTTTCAGCACATCTTGACGCGCTTGTTGATATTTACCATATTCTTTTTCAAAACTCTTCAATTCACGTAACCACATTGATACTGTAGAAGTATTACGCAAGATTTCCAATTCACGTTTCAAATTCTCATTTTCGTCCACTAATTTTTGGACTCGTGCTTTGGTCATGGTATGCATCGGCATATGTGTCAAATAATCGTATTTGTCGTTGACCTTATCGTATTTCTTACTGGTTAAACATTGATTCACTTCGTCGTCTGTATCGAACTTCCGTAAATCAATCGTATTGTTGACCACCTCTACAATAAATAGCGCCCGGTTCGATAATTCTCTGACTCGCAGTTCCATTGATTTAATTTGCGCGATCTTACGCTTTTCATACATGTCTAAACGAACTCCATAATAATCGTCAACCACTTCTTGTACAGTCTTATACTTGTGTAGTTGTTTTTTGTGATTAAACATATTCATATTGGTTGTGGTTACTGTAGAAGTCAGTTTCAATATCTTTTCTAATCCATTAACCTCATTTCCATCTACAGTACCCTCCAATTTGGCTTTTACACCCTTTTCCAATACGATTGTAATATGTACAATTAATTCAGTGGATATGTTGGTAAAGTCGCGAATAATAGCCTCGCCTTTTTTCTTTTTCTTACCACCGATATTATTGGCTCCATTGTCTAGTAAATCTTCCAAGAAGGTTATGTAATTCATTGTCCATGTACCTACCGGTAATTCGCGGATAATGATTGTATTATCATTCACCGTTTCATATAAACCTTTGATTAAATATTTGGCGTCTTCGATTTTGGTTACTGTTCCTTGAAACCCTTCGTAATACGGCACAAATTCCATTGATTCTTGTACAGTATTATTCCCCTCTAGTCGTGATTGGACATATCGTAATAAGTCCCGTGGATTGTACGATGGAATAGAACATGAAAATCCTGTACCAATACCGGATATACCATTACACAATGCAAATGGTATAATAGGACAGTAATAATTGGGCTCTACCAATTGACCATCGTCGTTAATATAATCTAGTACCATGTCATCGGTTTCGGGAAACAAGTACCGGGTCAATTGATTCAAAAGAGTGAAAATGTATCTTTCCGAGGCACTGTCTTCACCACCTTTTAGACGCGTACCAAATTGTCCATTGGGCATTAGTAGATTTAGATTGTTTGACCCGACGAAATCTTGCGCCATATTGACAATGGCACCATTCAAACTGGCTTCACCGTGATGGTACGCACTGTTTTCCGATACATAACCGGAAAATTGCGCCACTTTGATTTCTTGTGTTAATTTCCGTTTGAATGCACAATAGAGGATTTTACGCAAACTGGTTTTCAATCCATCCACCATATTGGGAATGGACCGTTCACAATCATATACACTGAAATGGACCATTTCTTTGTGGAAGAAATTGTCATAGGAAATTTGCGTTTGATTGGTATCGAGGAAACTGGCTTTGTCGTAATTTTCCAACCAGGTTTTACGGTCTTCTGCCCGCTTTTTATTGAACACCATGTCAATTGTATTGTCACTAACATTATCTTCATGATGAAAGTCGACCATCTTTTTATTGGCAAAGTACTCTTTGAATTCAACAGCAGTAGAAGTACCTAACCCTTTGAAATATTTCAAAGTCCAACCCTTGGTAGTTTTACCGGGTAAACTTTGTTTCCACTGGTTGTATTCACCTTCATTGTAGAATCGTAGAACTTCGCTGTTTTTCTTGGCCCGTAAAATCGGGGTGTTCATAAAACACAGGAACCCGTCTAAATGAACCAGCGAAGGCCACAATGAATGAAAGAGATTGATACAAAGCCCTTTAATATGCGAACCGTCTAAATCTTGATCCGACATGATCATAATTTTACTGTACCGTAAATTGCTATTCACATCATCCAGACTTTTGTACTCTTCTCCAATACGCAAGCCTAAGATTTTGATTAAATCGGCCAGTTCGCGATTTTCACTTAAATCACGGGTAGCCCCACGTACATTCAGTACCTTTCCTTTTAATGGATAGATTCCTATAGTATTTCGGTCATCGGTATCCAATCCAGATACAATACCCGACATAGCACTTAACCCTTCGGCTAAAATCAAGATACATTGTTTGGATTTATCGGTACCGGCATAATTGGCATCTACGAAGTTCGGTATACCGCGCACTGATCGGGTTTTACTACCGTCCATTTTACGCTTAGTTTTACCGGCTTCCTTGGTTTCGGTCAATTGACACGCCATTTCCATAACTCCCATTTTGGCTACCTTGTCAATAAACCCATCGGATACTGTACAAGTAGAACCAAAACGAGTGGACGGTGTATTCATATAATCTTTAGTTTGACTGTCAAACGATGGATTCTCAATATCACACCGTAGAAACAGTATAAGTTGTTCTTTTATAGTAAACTGATTCACCGATATTTTCTTCTTTTTCTCAATATAAGCGCATAATTTACGCAAAATTTGTCCTAATATATAATCTACGTGTTTCCCACCCTTGTGTGTACATACACCATTGACAAAGGACACTTGCGAAAATTCTTGTTTGGAATTAATCGCCACTGCATATTCCCATCGGCCATTGTACGATTCATATACTCGTTTCGTGTCTTCTTTGGAACCAATATAATAATCTATGTACTGGGTGAAATTCTTGATTGGAATCGTCTGTCCATTGTATTGGACTTTGACCTTTTTCGAGGATTGATCGGTCACGGCCGCAATATCGTGTGCTCGTTTGCGAAATAAGGAAACCATATCGGGAGTTAATTTGGGCATCTTTAACCGGGCATAATCGGGTAGAAAAGACACCTTTGTATAGGGTTTCGTTTTGGCACACTTGGTGATTTTGGGCGGGTCGATCGTTTCTAAATTGTTATGGAATGTTTGTGTGTATTTTAGACCACGGGTATGGTCAACTGTTTCGATATATCCCCATGTAGACCAAATTAAAACCAACTTAAATCCAAAACCATTTTTCCCACCTACAATCTTCTTTTCATTTTTATCGTAATTTGTAGAAGTACGTAAATGACCGAAAATCATCTCCGGAATCCAGATTTTCTCTTCCGGGTGTTCGGCTACATCAATGCCATTTCCATCATTGGTTAACGTTATTTTCCCCGTTTCTTCGTCGACTTCAATGTCAATCGAAGAAACCAACCGTTTATTTTCGGCCTTGCTTTGAATCATACGAATTACATGGTCACGGCAATTGACTACGCCTTCATCAAACAATTTATACAATCCCGGGACATATTCTACAGTCTTCGGTATAATGGTTTTATTGGCTTCACCTTCCACTGCTTCCATTACCCACTGCTCAGAATCCACTTTCTCAACCGAACCAATATAAGTATCGGGGTTATCCAATACATGTTCTTTATCGGTTTTACGTTGATATTGATTGGCTAGAGCAGCATTGGCAACAGCAGCAACAGGAGAAGGTTTTGGTGTCATATTGTCTAGGATTTTTAGAAATAAAAACTTGGAAATTGATTTAAAATTTTGATATACGGAATATAAACTGAATACGGAGTATTTTCTTTATATGAGTTTTTAGAAAATAGAAGAATCGATTCAATTTTTCCCGAAAACCAAAATCCTTATTCCAGGAAAAAAGTCGTTTTAATAATGACCTTTTTATATCAATATGTGTTATAGTGGTCGAGGCAATTACCTATTATATATTGTATATGAAAGAACCACAGAGATCTTTATGTAAGTGTCCTGTAGAAATATCGGACACTACTCCCACTTCTACAGACAACAGTAACAGTTCGTCTGCATTAAGGTTATCCGAGAGAATACGAAGCCAGCGAACACGAAAGGTATTTCAAGGCCAACCAAGACGTTTAGTCATATTAGGGGCTACGTTTACTACAGCCAAATTGTATTTTGAACAAGTTGGAAGCCCACTTTATTATAATGTTGTTGTGAAAAACGATGAAGAACGCCATACATTTCAATTTACTGGAGCACAATATAGTAATTTTGGCAATTATTTATTTGTGACTGGATTGACACCTAATACGATATATACTGTAGAATTGTATTTGACATATGAAAGTGGTGATATCTTTCCAGTCAATCATACTAAAACATTCCGTACAGCATTAGCCGATGGGGCTGTAAAAGATTTAGTTTTGAAAAACCCAACCAATCGAGTTTCTACTATAGAATTGCCCGATGCCGATGCCGATGCCGATGCCGATGCCGATGCCGATACTGAACCACTTATAATAGATGCAACTAACCAGACAACCGAGTTTTCATTAGAGTTTACACCATTGAGAGATAGAGTTGATTATCGAATTTATATTCCAGAACTCCAGTACGATGTCACTATTTCATATGAAACCATGATACAATATGATTTGTACAGTGAAACCATTAGTGGAAATGACATTTCATTCAATAAAGAGTACCATGTATTTGTGGAAACCTTGTATGGTGTAGACAACGATCAATATGCATTTGATGCAAGTGCTACCATTGTTACTTTAGATGAGAATTATTACCTACAGTCAAATATGGAAATAAATAATATTTATAATCAATCGATCGATATTTCTTATCAATCTGTACAAACTATGCCCGATGTACAGCACTTTTTTTATATTAATGGCGAAAAATACAGTAATGTAGAGTATTATGAAAACCGAGTGACGATATTACAATTATTAATAAATACACAATACACTTTAGCCATTTCTACATTATTTCCCGAAAGTCAAAATGAATACATTGATAATGTACATGTAGTTGAATTTACCACTTTAAATGAAAGCACACCTGTATTTGTCTACAGTTCAGTAAGCCCACTTATAAAAAATGACTTAATTGAAATATCCTATTTAGACCCATCTGGTACATTATTTGATTTAATTCCTTCAATAGAACCGGTTAATAGAAATTTTCAATTCAATACAATTCAAAGAAAATTAATATATTCTAGTTTACCCATTAATACTGAGTTTACAATAAAACTTGAAGTACTATACAATGAAACTAGAAATAGATATACCGTAGAAAAAAAGCGCACTACATTAAATCAAAATAGTGTATCCAATTTAGTAGTAAGACAAAGTGAAATACTGTACAAATCGAAAGCACTGATTAATTTTACTAGTGCACCGGATTTTTTGTCCATTAAAGATGCATATTATCATATTGAATTTGGAGATTCAATTAGTTTCACTTTATCAAACAAAACCACTCGTACAATTATATCGAATCTAGACAGAGGTACTTATAACTACAATATAAGTTCAATTTATCCGTCCATTAATACGGCTACTCCTATTATACCCAGTTACAAGTATTCGATTAGTGGTGAAGTATTCATTGATACTCTTGAAATAGGCAATTTAATACCCATATTTACAATATATGGAGACCGTATTTCGATTGAAAAAGACCCAGTGGGTTTTATAAATCACATTTATTATTCAGTAAAGATTTTTAACAGATCGGATAATGAACCTATTTACAGTCAAGGTCATATATACGATTGGAATAATACAAATGATACACTGATTATACCCAAACTTACACCAGATACATCCTACGATTATACAATAGTAGGTTATTATGACAACAATGCCGATTTTTTGTCTAATAATACCGGTACATTTCGTACATTAAACGAAGCGAGTACTACTATATCTATACTAAAAGTTGGAGTATTTAGCGTTGATATTGTAACTACAAATATAGTAGATATCGGTGTCACATTGAATCAACGGTATTTACTCAATGATTCCATTGTACAAATTGATTCAAGTTTTACTACTTTGAATTGGGTAGGACTCAATACCAATACCACCTACTACGGAAAAATCATAAATATCTACCCATCTAATACCTACGAGTATAACTATTCATTTACTACATTATCCGCTGGAGCAGGTACTGTAAATAGTAATTTTGTATTTAATCACCCAATATATGGTAACAGTGCAATCATGTCCATCGTCAATATTAACCCGAGCGAAGCGACTTATAATACACTTAATATTGAAATAGACAAATATGATATCGACGATAATTACAATGTTGATATAAATGGATTTATACAAATACCTAATATTAACCTTGATGACGAAATATTTGCCTCTGTAACCACTGGATACAAAGAACCGAAATCCAACAGTTTCATCACATATGAATACGAGGCAAATCCGTATATTAGTAATCAGTTTCTGTTTACAGCACGCATGGTAGAGTTTATCTCCATCGTAAAATACAATGAAATTGAAATAAGATGGATGGATTTAAATCCATCCGAAGATATAAGTTATTCTGTACAGTGGTCTACTTCTTCCGTTCCAAATACTACATACGAAACTATCTTTAGTCACGATGTTAATCATTACACGATTACTGGATTGACTAGAAACACAATTTATGACATATCATTTACACGTTTGATTGAGCCTAATCCTATTGTACAAAGTAAATCATTGCAAACATTGAATGAAGGACCGGCCACCTCTTTATCCCCAACTATAGTGCTGAATACAGGTTTAGGTGGAAAAACCATTACACTGGATTTGAATGATAGCAATATTAATTCATCTGCAATAATGGAAAATCGATTTCGTCTAATTCACCCCGATTCTACAGTAACCGAATATAGTAGTGATATAAATGTATTTGACGTAACGTTACCAGATACTATTGAAGTTGGAGATATTTTAACTGGTACTATAACTACTATTTATAAACCGACTCCTACTACTTTATCCAGCCCATATGAAATATACGAAACACCCGCGAATGGATATGAATCCGAGCCCATTCAATTTACTATAGAAAGTGAAAAAACACCTTTTGTATTCAATAATGGAAACCTTGAACCGGCATTAGACAATGGACCTTATCAATTCAATGAACTCACTGGATTAACTGAACCATCTTCTACAGTTTTTCCCGAATATTATACAGGTACTGGTGTCATCTTCACAGATAATAGCAATGGTACATTATACGGTCATCGATATTTAGACCGACCGCATGTAAACCAACATGCATTATTGTATGTAGACAATCCCGTACAAGAACCGGCTTATATAGAACAATCCATATCGGGTGGATATTTATTCCGGAACTATTATTCATTGGCTTTTTTCATTGCAAAACATTTAGTGGAAAATGCCCCGTTTAATAGTGGAAATCCGGGTTTACCTTACAAAGGAGGAAATACGTCTCCTACTGTAGAATACAAGGCTCAGATTGTAGATAGCAATGGTGTTGTATTTCAAACCAACCCATTGATTGCAGATGATTTATCCTGGAACCAAATCCAAATTAAATTTTATTTAGCGAATTCTTGCAAAGATGTGAAATTGCGAATACAACGAAACTATTACGAATTGAATCATTTGTTACTGAGTGATATTTCTATGGTATCAATTGGGGCTTCATTTGAACCGGTGCCTAGTTTAGAATACAGTAGAGATCGTTGGCATGCATCATCTAGTGAGGCAATTCCAGTTGATGATATTTCGTGGAACGATTTTTACAGCGAGTCCAGTTTGCAATTATCTACAAACATGACATTGGGATTTTGGTTTTATGCTCACCCGATTGTCAATGAATATCAGGAAAGGGTTTTTATTCTATTGGGGGATTCTACTGCTACTTACCAAACAAATAATGTCCTGAGTTTTTATGTGAAAAATAACCGGGTATATTTTGAGAATCAATCACATTTGTATACATTCAAACGCCATTCCATTTTTCACAAATATCAAAATAAAATACCCATTCTTTATCAAATTGTGTATACAAATGGACAAGTCATTGTATATGAAAATGGCAATCGTTTACAAGAATATAGACCGGCCACTTTTTTGAAAGAAGCTAACATGAGACAAAACTTATATATAGGCAACACAAACCGCAGATTGCCATTTGGGCCAATTTTACGCGACATCCGCTTCTACAATTACCCGTTTAATGACAAACAAATTCATAATACATATGAGAGTTTAAAACGACCCTATTCCATTATTGGTAATAATTATACTGATATTGCTCCCTATGAAATTTTCAATATTCGTAATGATACATCACTCGTATTTGCCAATAGATATGATATACAATATACACTGAACACCGGTGCCGTTTTACCAAAGACACTGATTCTTACTAATATGAATGGCCAGACAATCGACTGGAATTATACTTTGACGACTCCATTTTCGTTCGGGTTATGGTACAAACCTGACCTGAGAAAGAACGTTTTAAATGAAACTCTAGTATTGTTTACGTCTACTGATGATATTTCTCTACTATCATTGAAACAAAATGGGAATATTCTGGAATTCAGGCGAGATGGATTTAGCGATATAAATATAGAATGGAAGCAACCGGTCAATACATTAGAACATATAGTATGTACTGTAGATGATAGCAATTATGTTCATATTTATAAAAATGGATACCTTTACTACAGTACTCCCACTACAGAAGTTGGAAATCCTACTGAAACTAGTATTGCGAAAGTTGTAATAGGGGATCCTTCGTATTTATCCAGTATGGCAGAATTGCATGTTTATTCAAAATCAATGTCACAGGCGGAAGCATTTACTATTTATTTGAATTACTATAGAATCGCGTCTAGTTATGATATCAATAGTGGAAATTATTTGATTACAATACCAGAAGTGATTGGATCTAATAACAGCAACATTGCCTATTCATTAAATAGCCCAACTGTAACTACTTTTACTGTACCATTGCAGGGTACGATTACATTGGACGAATTGTCAAATGAATATAGATTATTGGTGTCCATGGATTATTTTGATAGAAATCGATTTCATAAAGTTTCTAGCGAATCATTTGTATTCAATTTACCAGTTCAAAATATATCTCGTACAATAACTGGTGCCAATAATCCATATATTGACGCAACTTACTTTACCCACCCTTATGTAGAAGAAGGTGCTGCAATTAGTGTTGTATTAAGGAATATAGCAATCGACGACCCAGACGTAGTCTATACTTATAATTTATCCGGTACCGATATTACTGAAAATGATATAAGTGGTGGGTATTTAACAGGTACTTTGGTACCAGATGTAGTCACTGAAATCGTATTGCGAGAAGATTACAAAACAGAAGATATAGAATCATTAATTATTACAGTTGATTCACTATATTTATCAACTACGGTTGATATTAGTGATAATACAACGAACTTGTTGACTGTAGACAATGCTCTACCAAATATTGGCGAACAATTTACCGTTACATTAACTTGGCCAGAATCAACCAATTTACCTGATAGTATTGAATATGAAATTATTAGTGATTATGTTACACCGAATGGTTCTGGTACATTTGTAAAAGGTGACAAAGAAAGTGTTACTTTTACTGTAACCCCCAATACACCAATAGAAGAAAATGTTACATTGAGATTAAAAAATTACGATTCTACTGTAGAAGTAGTGCTCAATAACGTTCCTCAATTGAAATTATCTAAATTAAATGAACCGAATACAATATCAATTGATGAAGGCGATACCTTTGTATTGACCATGTTTTTACCACAAGAATGGGATGGTTCTAAGCCTAATGTATTTGAATATAGTTTCAATACAAGTGATGAAAATAATGTTTTCAATGCAAATGATATTGCGTCTACAACCGATTCATCTTTTATTTTTGATACAATGTCTGGACAATTCGTATTTGATATAGATAATGGTATCCGTGAAATCAGTTACAATTTCTTGGTGGCTGAAAACTTGAGTGTAGAACAAGATGAAGGGTTTTTCGTGAAATTGCTGGATGATGGATATATTGACATTTGTAGTAATGTGTTGACTATTATTGATACTGCCAAACCACCTAGTTATACTATTCTCGTTTCTGTTAATGGTACATCAAATACAAATGACCTTGTTGAAATGAATGAAGGTGATAGTTTTACAATTACATTGATCCCCGAAAACTCCCCAGCCGGGTCTTTTGATTATCAATTAATAGGAATAAACGAAATCGATTTATTGGATGGAGACATTGCTGGATCGTTTATCATACGGGACACGGATGAAACAGCCTTACCGGATGATTTAGTGAAATCATTTATTGTCAAAAATGATCTATCCATAGAAGGAGACGAAGAATTTGATTTCCAAATCAAAATCAATGATACAACGACAATTAGTAAACAATTCAAAATCATCGATACTAGTGTATCACCGTTGTATTCCATGAGTGATTTAGTGGACACAATTAACAAAACCATAACTGTACAAATTGTATGTACAAATCATCATTTATTGACGACATTACAACGAAATATCATATTGAATTATTCTAATACGGCATCAACGTTGAATATTCAGCCTAGGACGAATGGATCATTTCAATTCGGTTCAGATAATACCAAACAATTTGAATTTACATATGATGGTACTGGTGACTTTGTGTTTGAAATTACAAATATTGATACCATAAGCCCGATTAATAGAACCATTGAATAAAAAAAAGTGGAATTGTAAAAACAATTTGAATAGTATTTCTCTATTGTATAAATACTATTTTTCCCATGACAATAGAAATCAATACTACTTGTTCTACTTTAGCAACAAATAGCAATTCCACTATTATGAGCAATGTGTCATCATCTTCATCCACTATGACCGATTCTACAGTATTTGTTTTGGTCACGGACCAAGGATATTTACATAAAACCAAGCGGACTATTTTGGATTTACGTACAAGAGGAATGTGGTTGGGCGATATTGTTTTGATTAACATTGACAATGCTTATTTAGGACAAAACTATCTCGATTTTTATCATGTTCAAGAAAAGAAATTCCCTATTATTGAGGAAAAATACGAATTATTGCAGAAACTCAATTATTCCCCCTTTTTAGACAGTATTGATGGGCGCGAAATCAGTAAAGTAAACCAATGGGAAAAATTACATGTTATGGACCCCTATTTTAGAAAATGGGACCGAGTTGTATTCGTGGACAGTGGATTGCGAATTTTAGACGATGTGTACAGTACAATACTCCAATTGGATTATCGGGGGAAATTCTTATCCCCTGACGATGGGGGTAATTACGTAGAATTGCCTAATCCAAATAAATTGTTCCATACACAAGTTAGTCAGGTCAATGTGTCTCGATTGAATAAGTTGAAAGAAGATTTTCCTAAAGTAGAAGAATTACAAGAACCCTATTTTTTGAATTGTATATGGGTCTACGATACTGCCATTTTAGACATTTGTAGTAAAGCGGAAATGATTCAAGGTATGCTCGATTATCCCATTTGTTTGACGAATGAAATGACCATGATGAATTTATTTATTCATTTCAAGTACGGATTATGGGAACGTTTTCCTGTACGGGCACACAACGGTAAAATACTCTTTGATTGGTGTGAAGCCAATAATCCTAAACCCAGTTCATGGAGAGATTATTGTTTCATTAAATATCCCAATACAATTACGTTTGAAGATACATAGTTTCGTCTACTTTCATTTTATAGTAAAACTGTACAAAAGTACATAAATAAAATCACGGAGAAAAAATGGAACACCCATCAATAAAAGCCTTGCGTAAAATACGAGTTGTTCATGAAGGATTCAATATGTCCATGATCGAACACCCGGATCATCCCAATGAATATTTAGCAACAATCCGAGACAAATTCAATACATCTTCATATGAATACCCAACGATTGAAAATATTATTTATCTTGTACGGTTAGACAGCAGTTTTCAGGTCGTGGAATCGAGAAAATTGGAAGAACCACCGCGAAAACGCTATGAATCATTTACAACCGGTTTAGAAGATTGTCGTTTACTGGAAGATGGATCAACAATGACCGGTGTGTTATTGGACAATTCCGAACATTGGGTACCGGAAATGTGTTTATGTCATTTTGACCGGGTGAGTCATAAAATTAGTAAAATTATTGTCTTCAATACCAATACGAATAGCGATGAACCAAAACCGGAAAAAAATTGGCTCGTATTGAACCATAATAGTACAAAATTGTTTATGTTGTATTCGTATGATCCTCTACGGGTAATGTCCGTTGATATTGAAACGGGTGACAGTCATTTGGTTCATTTTCAAAAGATTTTCAATTTAGAAAATTGCGAAGTTCATGGAGGTGGTTTAGTTTATTTAGAAAGCGAACGTGTGTATTTAGTAACTGTACGAGTAGTAAATAATAACAATTATATGTTTTCTATGTGGCTTTTATTGAATGAACAATACAAAATGGTCGGGATGTCATCGGGATTTCTATTTAGCGAACCGGTCGATACCAAACCCCGATATGAAATGTGTATGTCTCTTTTAGAAAAAAATGGGAATTTGTATGCTAGTGTTTCATTGGACGATGAAGAAATCTATGTCTACGAATTTAAATTAGACATGATTTTAGCCAATTGTATAGAGAAACGGTAAAGAACATACACCTCCCATCTTTTGTTTTTTATGGAAAACCCGGTACTACTGTATTAGTAAATACCCATTGTCCCCCATTTTCAATGCATTCACAAAAATATGCCATTTGGTTATTGGACAATTCGTATATATAAGTAGAATGGCTATGACACATTGCACAATGGTGTAAATACGGTTTTGTTATTACGTGGCATTTGGCTTTCGTTTTAGGATGAATGAAATAGGATATTTTCGTAGGGTCGATTTTACCATTTTGTTCGTCATACATATGTTTACCAGTGGTTTGGAATTCACCTTTTGTTGTTGTTGTTGTTGTTGTGCTCATTGTGATTGCCTTTGTTATATAGTGAGGTATTTGTATGAATGTATAGAATTTATGATGTTATTTATAGATTCTATAAAAGGTTTTGTTTTTAATTCAATTTTTCCATAAACTTCTTGTTTTCTACAGTGTTTCTCTCTAAATAGAATATATACATGACTACTCCAAAGACAAAACGTTGTCCTAAAGGGACTCGTAAAAATAAAGATGGACAGTGTGTACCAGTAAAAACAGGTAATCCTGTTACTAAAAAAGTTGAAAAAAAGAAACCAGCCGAAAAGAAACCAGCCGAAAAGAAACCAGCCGAAAAGAAATCCAAAAAGGAAAACAAGAAAAAATCACCTAAAAGGAAAACTGTAAAGAAAACTACTAAAAAAGCATCACCACCCGTTGCTATTCCTGTTGCTAAAATGAATACACCCCCGACCAAACCTCCTAGACCATCTACTGTAGAAGAATTAATGCACCAATTTAAAGTCAATGGGATAACCTTTTTAGAATCCTTGTCTCAAAATCAACTAAATAGTATGATTCATGTAGCCAATGAACAATTCCATTCACATACTTCCAATAAAAAGGCTCCCACTTTGACCGATGGTGAATTCGATATTGTAAAAGAATATTTAGAAAAACGATTTCCTAAAGCATCTGCTCTACAGGAAGTCGGGGCTCCGGTAACCAAAATTACTGCAAAACAAAAAGTCAATTTACCCGTTTCCATGCCTTCCATGGACAAAATCAAACCCGATACCAATGCATTGAGCCAATGGAAACAAAAATACACCGGTCCATACGTACTGTCTTGTAAATTAGACGGGGTTAGTGGACTCTATTATAGTTTAGAGAACAGTAGAAAATTATATACACGTGGAGATGGAGCAGTTGGACAGGATATAACCGGATTATTATCCAAACTGAGCACAATTCCTAAAGTTCCCGATGTAATTGTTCGAGGAGAATTCATTCTCTCTAAATCTTTATTTGAGAGAAAGTACAAATCCAAATTCGCGAATATTAGAAATATGGTGGCCGGTTTAGTAAATCGGAAAACCTTTAGCGATATTTCTAAAGATATCGACTTTGTGGCATATGAAGTCATTCATCCGGTACTGAAACCGAGCGAACAAATGTCTTTTCTACAGTCCAATGGCTTTAATACCGTACAAAATGTGAATCACACTACATTGACCAATGATTTTCTCTCGGAAACCTTGATGAAATGGAGAACTGAATATGAATATGAAATCGATGGAGTAATTGTGACCGATGATAAAGTACATAAACGAATAAACAAAAATCCGGAACATGCTTTTGCTTTTAAAATGGTAATTAGTGACCAAGTAGCCGAGACACATGTACTGGATGTAATTTGGACGGCCAGTAAAGATGGTTATTTGAAACCCCGGGTACGAATTGATCCCGTGCGAATTGGTGGAGTTACTATAGAATATGCCACTGGGTTCAATGGACAATTCATTGAATCCAATAAAATAGGCGTAGGGGCGGTCATTCAATTGGTCCGTAGTGGAGATGTGATTCCGTATATTAAATCAGTCACCACGCCCGCTTCCATTGCAAAAATGCCATCTGTACCGTACAGTTGGAATAGTACACACGTAGATGTATTATTAACCAATAAAGATGATGACCCGGTTGTATTGGAGAAACAAATCACCGCTTTTTTCACTACATTAGAAGTAGTAGGATTGTCTACAGGAAATGTACGTCGCTTAATCCAATCGGGATACAACAATGTGCCTAAAATTGTTCACATGACTTTAGGCGATTTTCAAAAAGTAGAAGGGTTCCAAGAAAAGTTGTCTCAAAAAGTTCATACAAGTATTCACGAAAAGATCCGAAGTAGTTCTTTAGCACGTTTATTGGCCGCTTGTGGATGTTTAGGTAGGGGATTGGGAGAGAGAAAACTCAAACCTATATTGGAGTCATATCCTACTATTTTCACTTCTACAGAAACACCTTCTGAGAAATTGCGCATGTTAATGGGAATCAACGGTATTGGAAAGGAGAATGCAAAGAGTTTCATCGAACATATGGCCAAGTGTACAACTTTCCTAAATGCTTGTGGTTTAGGCGATCGACTTTCTACAGTAGATAATGGATCATCATCAACATCATCATCGGAAAAAGAATCCAATTCAAAAATGCCTAAACAAAAACAAAATCAAAATCAAAACTCCGAACATCCATTGTTCAATAAAAAGATTGTCTTTACTGGATTCCGTGAAAAGGAACTGATGAAAAAAATGGAAGACGGTTATAAGGTGTCATTCGGCTCATCTGTCTCCAAAAATATATTTATGCTGGTAGTTAAAGAATTGACTACGAAAAATGCTAAAGTAGAACAAGCCCGGAAATTAGAGATTCCAATTATGAACTTTAGGGATTTCCGTGAAAAATATTTTGGATCCAGTTCTTCCTAAATGTTCATGAATATAACCTGTATATCTGGAACTCCTTGTATTATACACAAAACTGTGTCATAAATTCATACATTTCATTCCTTTCTATAGGTGTCATTAATCCAATAAAAGTCCATATATCGCGTGGATAACGATCTTCCAATTGGTAAAGGTATTTTATCAATTGTTCTCTACTTTTGTCTCGATTTATAAAAGAACGTCTTAGAACCTTCATAATATTACTACCGTACCCTCCTTGATGAGGTGGTATATCCAGATTCAAATACCGTTCAATGTCATAAGACATCCATTCAATATGATATGAAGATTGTCCAAAAGCATGACTGTACATAGTGCGTATTGTATAGGCATGGTGATGAAAAGACCGAATGTCTTCACACAATTCCGGATTTTGAGGTTGGGCTAAATAGGGAATAATGTGTTCGCGTATGATTTCATCTGGAAGGGTTTGCAATAAATGGGATTTGAAAACAAGGGTCATTTAATATACATGGGTATAAAAGCCAATATGCACATTCCCAAACTAATATTGGTCCAAAAATTGAAATACTTTTTGATTCTACAGTATATACTAGTAAATAGTGTTTCATGTAAACCATCGTTCTAACCTAATCGATAATAATTCCAAACTACAACAACAGCAAAATAATGACATCAATTTATAACTTGTTTTACGACGGCCTACCAAAGGAAATCCAAGACCATATTTATGAATATGATTCTACTTACGTAGAAGGATATACACGAGCAGTATTTCGCAATGAAATCCGATTCATCCACAAATTGCGCAATAACTATGATTATCCCAGTTTCATAATCCAATCACCATATGGGAAAACAGGAGCAGACATTGTACGATTGGCCGAAAGAATCCAGAATCGCCTTAACGACGAGACAGTATTTTACCCGTACAATTACAGTGTATCGCAAACCAAAGGTATTGCTTTTGAAAATGACGAGGGTGAAATGAAGCGATTACAGTTTTACCACCGAGCATTTCCAGTCCCACTTGAACTAATATCTTCTACAGTGGCTTCCAGAAAGAGTTACGACAAATATGATCCGGAGAGTTTGACGGAAACTCATTTTAGCGATTTGTTGAATCATGTATCACCAAAGCGATTCCCATCATTCAAATGGCCGTTTTATGAGGCCCAGGGGAATTTTAGCCATACCTATGATATTACATTGATGCCACAAATGTGCTTATTTCAAATGATTTTCCGCAACAATTGGACATTTGGAGAGATTCAACGTACAGCAAAATGTTTCAAGGAAGAAGGATTTGGAGTAATGTATGTAGAAGATTATGAGTCCTGTATTAATGGACTACGTGGTATTCCTCAAAGACCGATGTATTTATTGTAAAAAAACATATATGTCTATAGTATAGTAGGTAGTTTAATTATGATCACGCGAAAAAATAGAAGTTTTAAATCAACAAAGAATAATGTAACCTTTAAAAGATTAAATAATCGATATGCTTTAATGAACGGGAAAAGAGTTTCTTTATTAAAAATACCAAAAACTGTACAAAAAGCATTTAAAAAAAGTAATTCAGTAACAGTTCCCGTTAAATCAACACAGAAACGTAAAATAAGTAGTAGTAGTGGAAATAGTGCTAACACACAAAAAAAACAATATAAAACCAAAACTGGTTTTTTTCCACAGAATACACGTGCTTTTACCAATCCAACTTCAACTAATAAAGTCAGTAATATTGTCCAACAAAATAACCCTCAAATAAAAATAAACGCATCCTTAGTAGCCCATAATGATTTAGGCCATTTTATACTGGCTGTACAATATCTTGAATTATTGATGAAAAATTATAATTACATTATTAGCCAACTTTTTGAACCAATATATCCAACAAAAATCAAATCATCTGTAACATCAGAACAAAAAGGCGGAACATGCGAAGGACCAATCCGTTCTCTACAGTATCAATTGTCAGATACCTGGCACGATTTTGGGGGTAGTCGAAATGGAATATATCCGTGTCCATTTAATGCCACCGATTTTCTACAGGATTCAAGGTCTTTTTTAAATTGGATAAATCTATCACCTACTCAGGATGCATTGAGTGAATATTACAAAAATTATGCAATATTTGAAGAATCTGTACGATTGGATTATTTAAGTGGTTTATTAAACCTTGTAAGTGATAAAAATCAATGTGATTCAGTACACGAGTACACATCATTTTATTTTACAGAGAATATTAGTACTAAAAATAAAAGTATATTGAATGCGTTAAATAGTTATAAAGAATTGAAAAAAATATATGATGATAGCAAACTTGAAAATTTCAAGGAAAATGTCGTTGGTAAATACAAATACTATATTATTGATGCTTGTATGTCAGTACAGAATGAAAAAGTATTTGAGTTAACAAAATTAAACACTTTATGCAATTTATGGGATCCTACTGGAATAACAAAAATACCAAAAACCCCAGAAAAAGGTCTATTTTTAGACGACAACAATGATTTTAATTTAAAATTAGAATCACAAAAATTAAAAATAGAAAATAGAGAAGAAATAGTCTATAACTCAGTTTTAACCTCTTCCGGTATATCGTTATATGATACAGTATATGACCCATTGCTCAACAAGTATAGTTTGGAAAAATACAATATAACCTTTAAATTAAGACTCTATATGGAAAATAATAATTATATGGTATGTATTGTAGTGTATAAAGGAACCAATGTTATTCATATTTGTAAATTGGAAAAGGGTGGATTGTCAGTGAAGGATTTGGCTACTGGTTTGATGTATATACACGAATATATAGTAGACAAAAGAAATGAAAAAGATATAACTATCAGTTGTAATAATGTAAAAAGGAAAATGAACCCCGACTTGAAACAATTATTAGATGTACTATTTGATAATATGGATGGTATTGCCGATATCAAAAAGAAGAGTCTCAAGGCATTAATAGCCCGATTCAAGTCGACCGGGGATCATGGTAGTGCTGAAACTGTGAATTTCGTCAATAAAAATTGTGGTATTGCAAAACACAATACTATATACTTATCAGGAGATCGATTGTGTTATGTATATTCTATGATGATAGGCAATCCTACATTATTCCGATATTATCAAACTAGCAATATTGGTAGCGATGAAGGGGACATGGATGAATTATGTCAAGTAGATAGGGTCCATTTCTTAGGTTTTTATGACCAAGGATTAACAGAAGAGCAAAGGAAACAACTTGTACAGGAACAAAAAACGAAATTGAATCATTTCATGATAGAATGTTTAAAGTACAATCAGCAATCACAAGTAACCAATAATAGTCCTTCAAAAAGCAATGTAGACATTGCAAAAGATTTAGAGACACAAATTGATAAATCTTATGATCAATCATACAAAGCCCTTTCCCAAGAACAAGTGAATAAAGTAGTAGGCAAAATAAACAGAAAGTTAATCAAGGCTGATACGATAAAAGATGTAGCCGAAATGGAAAAAATGTTACATAAAGTACATTATTTACAAAATGCCCCTAATATGAAAAAATTAATGAAAAGTGTCTCCACTACTATAGTAGATATGATAAAAATGGTATCGATTGGAAACAAATCAACAATGAGAGCCAGAAAATCATTAATTGAAATGGCCTATGATAAGTATCAAGTACACTTGAGTGAAAATGAAGAGAATAAATCCAAGAGTTTTGACACTTATTTGAAATGGGAAATTGAGAAAGAAAAAAAAATGACTACAGCCAATAGTGACAATGACAGTTTCTTGTATAAAATTCAAAAAATGAACAGCAATGCAGATAAGGCAATGACAAAAACGCTACAAAAAATAAAAACAACCTATAGTCAATCTTATAAAATATTTAATGAGGCTGCACAAAAAATGAAAGAGAACTTCAAAAAAGCAGTAAGAAATAATTTGAATAATAAAAACGAAGATATACGAATAGTAATTGCCAAGGAATTCAACATTGCATTGCAAGCATCCAAATCCATATCTAGACCTAAATCCAATAAATAATTATCCAATACAGTAGAAAAAGTATTATTTTTGTACTGTCTACAATAAATATCTGAACGGATTATATATCCATCATCATGGGAAAAAACAAAAACAAATTATGTTTGAAAAAGGACATCCAATCTTTTTTAGCATTACCACGACCCAAATATGGAAAATACAAAATGCCTAAAGAAACCGAAAAAACGATTCGTAATCATATTCGTCAATTAAATGGCATATTTCCCCAATTCAAAATAAAAACGAATGATTTCTTGAGTTTAATCCGGAAACTTTATGTTCATCCTGATTCTGTACAAAAATCATCTAAAACAAATCGCATTACAAAAAGAAGAGGAGTTAGTTTAGGAGGTAGTGGGCGTACAATAGCCAAAGGACGTAGAAGACGCAGTCGCAGTCGCAGTCGCAGTCGCAGTCGCAGTCGCAGTCGCAGTCGCAGTCGCAGTAATAGTAAAGAAGTAGTAGAATACATAATAGATGAACCTAAATCATCTTTCATGGATAAAGATATACTAATGGCAATTTGCACATTTCTATTTTCGATTTTTTTGTCGTATATTGTTTTTGTACGAGTCCAACAATTAGATGAAATGACCAATGTGTCCGGACACATTAACGAAATACAAACGACTATAGTCGACGAATTCAAGAAAATGAATAAAGAAGAAATTACATATTTTTCATTTTGGTGTACTTATTTTAAGAATATAACATGTAATGCTATTCACATGGAAAAAGATAAAATATTTATTCTTATTAAAAATATTGGCAGTACAATAGCAAATGATGTAATTGAACGAGGTAAAAATAGTTGTATGGATCCTTCTAGTATAATAGACATAATTACAACTTATTTAAGCCCTTCTACTACAGATCAATGTGCAATGAATGTATTTGAGAATGTTACGGCCATGGAACTAGCATCTATAAAAATGATAATAGGGGAAATACAAAAAAAAAGCAGTGATGCTATAGTAATATCAAATTTCGCCGTAACGATGGGAATTTCGTCTATGTCTTATTTAACATACCGAACAAAAGCGATATATAATGGAAGAAAAACAGTACGTTTATTGAAATCCAAATAAATATCCACTGATAACAATATAAAGTCAATCGTTTATTATTGTAATATATAATTTATACTATAATGGTTGTAATTATTACATTCGGTACATTTGATTTATTGCATATTGGTCATATTAATATGTTAAAAAGGTGTAAAGAATATGGTGACAAGTTAATAGTAGGTGTATCAAGTGACAAATTAAATTACTTTAAAAAAAGTAGAAATCCTATATTTACCGAAGACGATAGAATGGCAATTATAGAAAATTTAAAGGATGTAGATGAAGTATTCTTAGAAGAAAGTCTAGAATTAAAGGAGCAATATATAAAAAAACACAATGCCGATATATTCATCATAGGCGATGATTGGGAAGGTAAATTTGATCATCTTAATACAGTCTGTAAAGTTATTTATTTGCCTAGAACCGAAAATATATCAACTACATTAATAATAGATAATATAAAAGAGTATTTATAATACTGTCATTGTTTGTTTTATTTTCTTGTCTATTTTGATTTTCCAAGTACATCCATACCTATTTAATAGTATTCTTTCATAATTATTAGGAAAATATACCTTTTGTCCATTCCACATTTTTTCTACAAGTTTTTTATTTTCGCTGTCTATAAAACAATCTTTAATGTCTAAAATATTCCATAAATCCACTACATTTTCCCCATTGAATTCTCCCATGTAGATATCAATGGTTGAGTACATAGATGTCACTTTGGTTTTTATAATTTTTCTAGTGTCACCAATAAGGTAACCATACTCAAAACAAAATCCATTATCATGAAGTATTTTTTTTACTATATCAAAATGACCTTTCTCTATTATTATATCAATGTCGTCGTCATTATCTATGCAACTGTTTTCACGAACTAATCCAAGTAAGGTTCCGTAACAAACAAACCACTTATCAATATTATTATCATTTAATAAAGTAATAATAAGTAATAGTGTTTTGTTTAATTTTTCAGAAGTCTCTTTATATCCAGTCATTTTTATTTCTATTATATGTTATACACCGAATTTTTTAAATAGTTTTTGGACGTAAAATTTCAATAAACATACAGTATAAAACTATGTATATTTTGTACTGTACAATTAGACCACAATTATCTCCTTAAAATACGGCTTCTAACTCAAATACATTTGCATCGATCTCTTTATTGGCCAGTGCATAGGCGGAATTAGTACGTTCAAAGAAATTTACTTTGGTATCGACACTAATCAACTCCATAAAATCAAATGGATTGGCCGAATTGTAAATCTTGGAGCATCCCAATTGAACGGCTAAACGATCACCGACAAATTCAATGTATTCTTTCATTAGTTTGGCATTCATACCGATCAAACGGCATGGTAATGACTCTGTAATAAAATGTTTTTCGATTTCTACAGATTCTTTTATTATATAATGTACTTGAGATTCGGGTAATTTTTGTTGTAATTTACTGTAGACTAAAATGGCGAATTCAGTATGCAAAGCCTCATCGCGCGAAATAAGTTCATTGGAAAAAGTCAAACCGGGCAATAACCCTCTTTTCTTGATCCAATAAATAGAAGCGAATGAACTACTGAAAAAGATTCCTTCTACGCAAGCAAAAGCAATGAGTCTCGTCGCGAAATTGCTTTCTTTGTCTTGCATCCATTTTTGGGCCCATTTGGCCTTTTCTCCTATACAAGGGAAATTTTGAGTTGCTTGGAATAATTTAGTTCGTTGTTCGCTATCTTGTATAAAAGTATCAATTAAGACACTATACATTTCCGAATGAATATTTTCCATGGCGATTTGAAAACCATAAAAAGCACGGGCTTCGGACAATTGTATATCAGTCATGAAACGTACGGCAAGATTCTCCAGCACAATACCATCACTGGCTGCGAAAAATGCCAATATCATAGACAAAAAATGCTTCTCGTCATTATTTAATTTAGCCCAGTCCATTAAATCCTTTGATAAATCAACCTCTTCTGCACGCCAGAAGCAGTCAACTTGCTTTTTGTACATCTTCCATATGGCATCATCCTGTATAGGAAACATGACAAATCGGTCTTCGGATTCATTCAATAAGGGGTCGTCCCTATAATTGCCTTTTGACTCGGTAATAGTCTGTAGTTCGGAAAGTGAGTTATCACTTGGAGTTTGCTGGACCATTTGCTAAATAATATAAAAGGGATATTTTTATATTTCTTCTTTTTGATATATTTAAATGTTTATCATTTTTTATCGTATATTAATTTGTACAGGTTTATACTTCAAAATATCCAGTACTTTCTTAGTAGTAGGAAAAGCATCATCCCCGTAAATATCCTGTAGCAATAACCATTCAAACATTCCACCTATATAAGTATATACTGTAGAAACACCTAGGTCCCCGAGTTGTTTCGCTTTTTCCATTACTCGTTCATCTAGACTATTTTTACCGTAGACAATGACGGGTTTGTCTGGTTCTACTACGGATTCTATCATTGTATTAATGGTTTGTTCTTCTTGATTGGCATGTACAGTATTGCTAATTAAACAGTCTTGTTCATGTATCGGAAGTACATTAATTAAAATATATTGATGTGGTTTTTGCAAGGCATGTTGTACATTCTCAAAATTGGCGTATTTAGGGCAGTAAGTAAACATTCTAAACATTTTTTGTATTGGATAATATATATGTGAAAAATTGAATACGTTAAAATTCTAATAAGTCTTTCTCTCAAATATATTATTGTACAGTTTAATTTTAATTCGATTTGAAACACACAAACTTTAATTATGTTGGCCCAATTTATTCAAACATCTCAATCATCTGAGTCTAATCAATCTAATCAATCTAATCAACCAAATATCTTCTCTACTCTTGGGTCTATTTTATTTATAACCGACCATAAAAGTCCAAATTGGGTTTCAATTCAATATGACAATCGCGCGAATAAGAAACCGCCTACCAGTATATTGTCCCCTTTTTATACACACATTGGGTCGCCTCCAATTAATACCGTTCATAATAGTCAAACCTATTTATTGACAACTTTTACACGAAAGACAGGTGAAGTAACACGCGTTGTATATCGTGATAATATAGACCGTACAATAAAAAAAGAAATTGAAAACCTCATAGATTCCCCGAATGTATTGTACCAAGACAAGTATATATTTTGAAAAAAAAAGAAAAGAGGAAAAATTGAATGAATTGCTTCTAAAAAATCAATTAGAAGCAATTTACTCTTTTTTTACAATACACTCAAGCAAAGTCAATCACAAAGTTAATAACACAACACATTCTAATATGGATATTTTAAGTCAAACCAAACTCACTGCTACTGAATGGGAATCCATTGAGATACCTGTACCGGATAGTGAAATGAAAATCCTTACTATGATGCACGATGGATATGGTAAAGACAATGTCAATCGAGTCACCAATCCAAATCTCAATATGATTCGTTTTACTAAATTGTCGCCATCGCCAGAAATTCACGCATTTTTATATGGAAAATACTTCTACCCGACCATTCAATCGACTTTACAAACCATGAAATCCAAATATAAACCATTTGCTGATTACCGCATTAATAACACTATAGAAAAAATAGCCAAGAAATTAAAAAAAGCCGATAAAATACGCATAGAAACTTCCGACCAATTGATTCAAACCAATAACCATTCCATTTATGAATTCGACTGTATGCGCACATGCAATACTATTCTACAGTATGCCAATGCGAAGAAATCCTTTGTAAAACAACTCTATATGCTTTTACAATGGAGTAAATCCATAATCGAACATACAAATCCCCATGTAATGGAAATAGTCAATATGGTCATTGATTATGGCCGTAAATACACTAGTATTTCTACAGTCATCGAAAATGCTGATATCATTGTAGAGAAAAATGCGGATTTGTATAAATACGAGAATTTGAGCCTTTATATGCACCAGCGTGAATTGTACACCCATTGTTTACAGTCTACTAAAAGACATTATTATGAAGATGAAGATGTAGACGAAACCGGACCCATTGAATATACACCTAAACCCAAGTTAATCTTGTACTGTGCTCCAACTGGTACGGGCAAAACCTTGTCACCGATAGGATTAACCAATGAGTACAAGATTATATTTGTATGTGTTGCTCGTCATGTTGGTCTGGCATTGGCAAAATCGGCTATTTCCCTTCACAAACGAGTCGGGTTTGCATTTGGATGCGATAGTCCCAGTGATATTCGTCTACATTACTTTTCGGCGGCTGATTATACCAAAAATCGTAGAACTGGTGGAATTTGGAAAGTGAATCATAGTGACGGGTCAAAAGTAGAAATGATGATATGCGATGTACATTCTTATTTACATGCCATGCGATATATGATGGCACATACAAAAGATCATTCTACATTATTAACATATTGGGACGAACCGACTATGACTTTGGATTACGAAGACCATCCTTTGCATAAAACCATACAGAAAAATTGGGCTGAAAATCAAATATATAATATGGTTTTGTCATGTGCCACTTTGCCTAAAGAAGAAGAATTACAAGAATGTATTACAGATTTCCGGAATCAAGTAGAAGATTATTTTGACCGAATCCAGTGCGAAAAAGAAGCCGAGCAATCGGCGTTTGTAGCCGAGATTGAAGAGGATAATACAGAGGGGGGATTGGAAGCCGAAGAATTAAGTGAAGTGTATACACCGACCGAAATAGTCTTTTGCCCGTACATTCCATTGAAAAAAAAGGATTACAAGACTTATTATGTACCGTACAAAAGACCGGATGTCACTGTGGATGTGCGCACTATATCGTCATATGATTGTCGTAAATCCATTCCTATTTTGAATCAACAAGGGTACAGTTTTATGCCCCATATACATTGTTCTAACCACGAAGAGTTGAAACAATATTCGCATTACTGTAAAGACAACAAGACACTTCTACGGTATTTTGATTTGACGGAAATCTTGGAATTTATTCGTTACGTTCATACAAATCAATACGTGACAAAAGACGACCGGTACTATCGTGAGAACTATTTTGATTCAATTGAAGATGTGACGATGAATAAACTGAAGTTGTATTATTTAGACTTATTATCTGTACTGGACCAAGAACAATGGCAAACATGTAAGACGTATTTAATGGTTCAACAAAAAAAGAAATACAATAGAGGAAATATTGGAAATGAGTTGACCCGTATGAGTACAATGCCGACGTCAGAATCGAGAAATAGTAATAATGGTTCTACAATATCCCGTATGAATAGTGAAAGTCAAGTAGCCGAACTGAAGAAAAAGGCACAAATACAAGCATTGGATGGAGTATTTTTAACTACTAAAGATGCACATACATTGACCGATGGACCTTCGATATATTTAGCCGACAATATTCTAAATATGGCCAACTTTTATGTTAAGGAAAGTAAAATACCGGACACAATATTGCGTCAATTGGTTGATGGAATTGTAAAAAACGAGAAACTAGTGGATAAAATTATGGAATTAGAAAGGAAAGTCGATGAACAAAATGCCCCTAAAGATTCGGGAACATCAACCAATTCAATGGGATCGAAAAAAGGGAAAAGTTCCTCGTCCGTATACAAAGAAAAGGACGAAGACAAGAATGTTTCTCTACAGAATTTACGAGGTCAAATTGACAATTTACGCGATCAAATGAGATCAATCAGCCTAAATCCCAACTATATTCCCAATACAACTGAACACCAGGACAAATGGATACCCGGTAAAAAACGCCAGGACAATGCATTTAGTGGGTCGCTCAATGAAGATGACGTCAAGGCAATTGTAGAAATGGAAATATCGATTCAGTACAAAGTATTGGTATTAATGGGTGTCGGTGTACTGATTCAACAAGAAAGCAAGGCATATGAAGAAATGGTAAAACGATTAGCCAATGACCAAAAATTATTCCTGATTCTTACATCGTCTGACTATATCTACGGTACAAACTATCAATTTTGCCACGGATTCATTGGAAAGGATTTGAAAAATATGACACCGCAAAAAACGATTCAAGCCATGGGACGAGTAGGGCGAAATAAGCATCAACAAGACTATACAATACGATTCCGTGACGATTCTATGATACATGGACTGTTTAAACCACCAGCGTTCAACCGCGAAGCACATAATATGAATAAACTATTTTGTAGTACTGATTAATTTTTAAAATCATTTAAATCATTTAATTAAAGTATGAAAGACTGTTGTAAAAATTGAAAGAAATCAACAACACAGTTTTTTCTTCAATAAGTAAAAAATAAATAGAGAATCATGTCTACTTTTAATCGCCGAGACAGCCGCTACTTTGACGAACTGCGATATGTATCGCAAACCATTTCAGATACTACGGTATTCTGTAATGATAAAAAACAAATAGGAGAATTTGAATGTCCTATTTGTTATGAAACATTCAGTTGTAATAAACAAGTAAAAACGGATTGCAATCATAGTTACTGTGAAACGTGCTTGGTTAGCATGATGAGATCCGCACAAACTTCTTTTAAAACAGTAGACTGTGCAATGTGTCGGGGAAAATGTTCATTGTTGGAAACATATGATGACGATACATTTCAAACAATCAGCGACACATTGAATTATATCGAAAATTTGGAATTTTTAGAAATGGAAAATAATGTTGTATGGTCTCCTGATGGAAATTTAGAATTGGCTTCACCCATTTTTGATGGTAGAATACCTATTGACAACGACGAATATTATAGTTATGATGAACTAAGCCATTACGAATATGAAAGTGATCAAGAAGATAATACATACTGGTAAATCATTTTTATTATAATAAAAAATAAAACTATAATATTTCGAAATACAAGAAAAAATAAAAATTATAAATGATTTCCAACTACAACTTCAAAATCATCTTGTCTAACAGAAATAAAGGTTGAATAATTTTCATTAAATTTTAATATATGTTCTCTACTACCAAAATCACATTTTACTAAATATTTATCAATAAATCTATATTTACCTGTCCCAAACGCATTCATTTTACCATTTTCTAAAAATTCTATATTGGAGTTCTCCCATACATATCTTTTGTTTAATAATTGGTTTATTCTGCATATTCTATGTTTATAAACTTGTGTTTTGTACATATATATTTCACTAACAAGTCCTTTCTTTATATATCCATTTAGTAATTCATTTAATGTATTGTCTTGAGTATCATCCCATACAATAATATCTGATGCCAATTTTAAAGAATTATAAAAGTCTTTATTTGCTATATCCCCAAAATGGCCACCATCAATATGTATCAAATCAAACTTAGTATTTGGATTATTATTATAAAATTCGACAACAGTCTTTGTTGAATCACCTGGGAAAATTTGTAATCTATCTGGAAATACTGATTGTAAGTATTCAAAGCAAGGGAGTGTATATTTATGATAACACAGATCAAATATAGTTAATTTAGATTTTGGATTTGCTAATAAATATAATAAACTACTATGACCTGCGTTAAACCCAATCTCCATTATATTAGTAGCATTCATGCCTAAACTGAAATGGTTTAACTGTTTATAAATTAACTCGTCTATTGTATTATCAATATTTAGATGTTCAGTAAAACAATTCCCTTCAATGTTTTCTCCTATTTCTTTACATATTGAATATAATTTATCTAAATGATTTTTATTATTATCCAAAATATTTTTATAATCAGCAATTTGTATTATTATATTTTTGTTCATTATATAATATATAAAATTAAACTTATTTTAATTATTCAACAAACATTCAATTTCAATCTTCAAGGATATAAATATTTGTCCCATTATAGGGGTACACCCCCTTTTTTTTCTCTCCCTTTTACATTTTTGTAAAAGGGTATGATTACAAAATGCCTAAACATTCTAAAGATCCATTGCCCAAATTCTCAAAATCCCTAAATCCCTAAATCCCTAAATCCCTAAATAAATGTTTCTACCAACAACAATTTTATTCTTCTACAGTATTTTTACGTGTTTTTTCACCCCTTTTTTTCACACCATACAAGTAGACGCCAAAATGTTGACCAAGTCCCAATGGCGTACTCTACAGTATTATATTAAAAGTAAAAACACTATAGTAACCCCTTCTATGATGGAAAAAGTACAGACTATTTTGTATGCCAGACACGTACCCTTGATGAAAAATTCCATAAGTGAATTTAGGCGTTTTCATAAATACAAATGTAGACATGTAAGCCTATTGGATTTAGAACAATATGCATCCGTTGGATTACTTCATGCCATTAAAAATTACAATGGCCGGTCGGTTTTCCATCAATATGCCAAAATCTACATTCAAGGAGCACTGTACAAAGCACTGACTAAACATTATCCCATATCCAGGATTTCTACTAAAGAACGGAAAAAACGAAAAATGCCTAAAGTTTTTGATTTTGAAACTTGCGGGATAAATGATGTTCACCAAAATAATTGGTATTTAGGAAAACTGGATTATTTGAACCATGATTCGCTAAAAACAATAAGTCAAACCAATTATGACGATGATTTACGGGACATATGGATAAGTACATATAGATTACAGCCATTAACAACACGGATTTTTCATATGAAATTCGATTATTACTTCAATGTACTACGAAGTAATCGGGAAATTGCTGACTATTGTACTTGTTCAGAAGAAACTGTAAGAATACATATTCATTTAGCAATTAGGAATATCACTGCCAATAATATATACAACTTACCTACAAATACCTAATAACCAATACCATATTTCTACAGTAATCTTACAAAATGGACAGTGAAAATATAGATAATGAAAAAGATAAACCGACAATCATTCCACCACCCAGAGAAGCCATTGTAGATGACGACCGATATACCGAACTGATTGATATTGAAAAAGGAGAATCATTTACCAGTTTACAAGAGGATTCGGATATAGCACCATCCATGGGTTTACCTCAATCGAATTTGTCTTCTATTTCAGATAAAAACAAACGTCCGGTGGATAACGGCTCTTTAGGAACCGATGTATCCATTGCTGAAGTCTATGGAGAAGAGAAAACTCATGAGCGATTTGTAGACCGATTATCGACAGAATTGGGTAATATTAAAGCCAAATATAAAGAACGTTCTGTAAGTAATGAATACAAACGTTTTTCAGCCGGTTCAATTGGAGCATATTCGTACAATAGCAATAGTCCATTGACTATGTCGGGTTGTAGTTCGCGGAATTTGTCGGATAATGAATCGGATTTAGGCGATAACCATACATTGGATTCCAAACGCAATTATTTCAAAAAGATAACCTATCAAGATGTAGAAGAGTCTCTCAATAAGCATTACACAAAAGAAGTACAAATGTCTAGTGAATTGGATATTTTATTGACTTATTTGAAAGGCCAGCGTCATATTTTTAATCAAGCCAATCGAATTACTTTACAGAAATTCAATATGCTGATGTTTCCGGCTATTTTTATTACAGGTTCAATGACAGTAATAGCCCCTTTTTTGGATACTGTAGGATGGAATAATTGGTTGTTTTCTATATTGAATGCTCTTTTGACCGTAATGATTACGATTAACAATTTTATGAAATGGCAAGCAGTGGCTGCCATTTATTTGACCATATCCAACCAATATGACAAATTGGCGATTTCTGTAGAAATGAGCCGGAATGAATACATGTTTAGCGAAGAAAAAAGAAAAGGGGTTTTGATTTTAGAAAAAATGAGAGAAACCGAAAAGCGTATTATGGATATCCAAAATAATTACAATGACATTATTATTCCTTATGAAATACAGTTGATGAATCCTATTATTTCACACATTAACATTTTTTCCTTTATTAAGAAGGTTGAACATCATAAAAAGGCCTTAATTATAAAATACAAAGATGTGAAAAACGAAATACGGTATATTATGTTCCAATGGGAAAAGCAATGTTCCAACGAGAGCATATCATCCGGTAAAAATCCCGAAGATTTGGAGAGAATGCAACGACTTTTAGAGAAAAAAGAAGAAGTCAAGAAACAAATGATGCAAAATAATAGCAATAACGTATACGCTTACATTGACAATCTTTTTATACGGGAAATTCGTCATTCTGACAAATATTATACTTATCACAGCGCGGGTATGTACTTTATTTTCAGACCTAAACCATTAGAGAGATTCACCTACGGTAATTCCGTTGTGGACGATTATTTAAATTTCATTTTTACGCAATAATAAACCTCTTCTATAATTGTATAGTACAACGAAGATAGGACAAATACAAAATGAAGTTTGATTGGTTTAATCGAGAGAATAAAGAAGAATATGATTTTTTGAGAGAAGACCCAACTAAATTAGGACCTCATGTTGATCATCTACAGCAAACTCATCCGACCGATTTATATGGCGATACAACTCATAAAGGAAAAATGCCATTGAATGTTCAGATCTATTTAGGCGGTTTATCCGTGATTGGATTATATGCAGTATATCGAATGCTACGCAAAAGTAGTACTAAATATATTTGAATACAATCATAACATATTGTACAGTATAAAATCTTATTCTTTTCTACTGTACGAAATTTATGAACGTGACCTTGACCTTGTACGACCTTGTTTATATCGTCTCTTCTTTTTACGCCTTACAGTATCGCGAACACTATTTCGACTTCTACTATTGGAACGACCAGGTCTCTTTTTCCTCAGTGTTTTCGCCTTCATCTTGCTCACGTCAAAACCTCCTTTCATGGTATTCTTACAATTAGTCATATACTCTATATACTGTAGGATAGAAATTAAACAAGGATGGCTTCTTTTTATATTGAACATATCTTCCTACAGTATTTCCCGAATTATGACAACTGAATACATCACTGATTTGATAATGTATAGGACAGGTCAATGTATTGGTAAAATCAACCTTACGTTTACATCGTGGGTTTTTATCTGTTCGATTACGGGCTACACAACGTCCCTTGGAATTCTTTAAAAAATCGGCATTGGGATTCAAATAGGATAAAATATGTTTTTGCAATTCTACCGGTAAATACATCTGTATACTTATATTAAACTGACTTTTTAATATAGATTTGTGTACTTATAGTTTGTACTTTTTGTAGATTTCAAAAGCGGCTAAACCACCTAGGATTTGGGCAACAATGTAAGGAATCAAGTCGTTTGTACTTAGTTTTCCTTTTGATGCCATAACAATCGATACTGCTGGATTAATATGTCCACCTGAGATTTTGGACGAAAGTAAAATGACCAAGGCAAGTGCTAAACCAATGGCAAATGCGTTACCGGTGGTCAAAATCACGTAAACAAAGAAAAGGGTTCCTAAAAATTCTGCTAAATATTTTTGCATTGTATAATTATAGAAGATATTTTAATGGGGGATACATCCCCCATATCCCCCTGCTCCGCGAATTGCTAAACATATGGACTCGCTTTGCTCGCCCACGCGTGTAACAGATTGGTCGGTACTTTAGACCGACCTTTCACCGAGCGAAGCGAGGTGAATTAGTATTAACAACCTGAAAATTATTCTTTTTTATTTCTGTACAAAAAGCATTACGTGTAACGGAGGGTGTGGGAGGGAACCTTTAGGTTCCTTCAAAATAAAGATACGCGTCCGGTCTTTTTAGGCGGTACGATTGACCCTTGGTTGCGTACACGGCCCAATGCGCGTTGACTTTCACTATTAGTGCTTTTTCCCTGGAAGGAATTCGGTTTATCGTCTACAGGTTTACGCCCTTGTGCTAAATACTTTTTACGTTCCATTACAGAAGACGCATCACTATTGCGCATACCATAGAACTTCTTTTCTTGTACAGTAGACGGGGTATTTTGGACCAATGTATTGACGGTTTTTGTGTACAGTACACGACCCATCGAAAATCGATTTTCATTGACACTATACAGTGATTTATTCGGCATAGAACCGCGTCCACTTAATACATCATTATTGGTTGATTCAGGTAAAGGTCTTTGTGCTAAACTCATTTTGTGTTTTTTATATTTTGTATATATTTAGAAAACAAATATAAATGGTTTGACAGTGTTGTCATTAATTACTATTCTACAGTAAATCCTATTAGAATGATTCCTATATTGCGTTTAGTCGTAGAAGACCCGGAATTGAAAGCCTATTATGAACCACGTGTCCAAGAACACAATACTAAAGTATATAAAGATCCTTGTCCGGATTCTGGGTTTGATTTGTGTGTAGCAAATGAAATCTCAATCAAGACCGGTGGTAAATCGACTAAAGTGGATTTACAAGTCAAGGCTTCTATGGTGGAAGACGATGTTCCGGTAGGATATTATACATATGCCCGATCATCCATTTCCAAGACCCCTTTATTATTGGCAAATAATGTTGGAATCATTGATTCCGGGTACAGAGGAAATTTGATTGCCATGTTCCGCAATTTAGAATCGGATGATTACACAATCGCTAAACAAACCCGAATGATTCAAATCTGCCATTCTACTTTGAAACCCTTTTTGGTGGAATTGGTGGCCAATGTAGAAGCATTGGGGACAAGCACACGAGGAATTGGTGGGTTTGGGTCCACCGGGTGAGGGAACCTAAAGGTTTCCCCTGGGGGATACATCCCCCATACCCCCTGCTCCGCGTATTGCTATTTACAGTGGGTTGTTAGTCATACTAATGTACTGTACAAAGGCATAGCGTGGAACGGAAGGGGTATGGGGGAAACCTTTAGGTTTCCCCAGAATTATATACCCTATTTTTATAGGAAATATAAACCACAATCAACATGAAAAACATATGCGCCACTTGTTATACAATCGATTATGATCACCCAGTCTTGGCATCCGTACACAAAAGACCATTGTGGTTACAAGAACAGGACTTTGTACAGGAATTCGTTTCTACTATTACCGACTTTCGTATTCGCAAGGCCCCCAATTATAACCAGAAAATCACACTCACTTTAGGAAAACAACATGCCGGGCAAAAAATATTGTATTGGGCAGCCAACCCGAAAACAACTCCGGAAAGCAATTTGAAAATACAAGACGCACGACAAGCATATGGAAATTTTGCGAATCACGGCGTTGCTTCCGTTAACAGCGAAGGCAAAGCCATTGTTTATCTACAGTGTCCCCAGCCTTATAAAACCAATATGAACCGTAAAGCAAAGGCCGAACCGTTTTACCGACATTTACACTTTGTCTACAGTGATTCTCAAAAGAAAACATGGAAGTTCAAACTGTACACACAAGTAATGATATGCGAACTAACAAAAGATCAAATGATTGATAGATTATCGGCGGGCTACAGTGTAGTTTTGAATACATTGCCTTGTGAATATTATGCTAAAGAACATATACCGAACAGTTACAATTTACATCATGAAATAATTAAATCGATGTCGGTGAAACAATTGGAACAATGGATGAAAGAGGTAATCGAGAGAAATTATCCTAAATTATGGAAACAAGTGAAAAAAGGAGCAATTGATTTGGCCGAAGTACCAATTGTATCGTATTGCGCACATTCCAAATGCAATGCGTCGCATTTAGCCACATATGAATTGATGAAAAAAGGGTTCGTTAATGTAGAGATTTACCCAGGTGGAATGAAAGAGTTTAAGTGATATGGGAAAATAATAAATTTCTAATATATAGTATATAATTTCAATAAAATGACAGAAAATTCTAGCATAGGATTAGGTGTATATAATTTTTTAAAAGAGAATAGATATGTTTTTGATATAAAAAATACAAAATATTTCGGCTTAAGTGACAAAATTAAGCCATTTCAAACAAAACATTGGTTTAGTCGTTGGTATACTACGATTGCATCTAAAAAACCAAGTATTGATGAAAATAACAATTATTTTAAGTTTATAGGATTGGGAGGAAATGAAAATATTTTTAATTTTCTAAGAGAATATAATGATCCTGAAAAAGATTTTGATGAAAATGAGAAAAAAAAGATTCTTTATATGATAAATTATCCGTACTATTCTTACAATTATAAAATTTCTATCAAGTCAATCCATAATAATAATAATAAAAATAAAAATTTAACTGATTTAAAAGAAATAAAAAGGAAAAATGCAGAAAATAAAAGGTATGAGTTTATTGATATTTACATGAATAGATGTGAAAAGGATGAAGAGAGATTAAAATTTGCATGTTACGCATATTTATCTTTTTTAAAGAATTATAAAGAAAATGATTTTAGTGATGAAGATAATAAAAAAATTAATGATATGTTATTAAACTTATCAAATAATAAAAATGACTATGATGAAATTATGAAATCATTTTGTGAAAATATTGTAAATAAACACGAGTTTGGATATAATAATTTTATAGGTAATTGTAATACAGATTCTTCTATAGCCGGAAAAAAAATCCGTAGAAATAGGAAAAGCAAGAAAGTAAAAAAATCCAGAAAAAAAAGAAAGTCCCGTAGAAAATCCTATAATAGCCGTGGTCGTCATTAAAAATCCAAATAAATTTTCTAAATTACTTAGTAAATATTTTACTAGAACATACTTATTGTATGTTATGTTATGTAGTAAGTTACGATAAAAGATAAAAAGTATTTTTCACTTTTACGTATGTGGAACCGATTGGTCGGCTTAAGCCGACCTTTCACCGAGCATAGCGAGGTGAATTGGTTCAATCTATAGGTATGTTTTTTATTCCTGTACAAAAAGCATAACGTGGAACGGAGGGGGTATGGGGGAACCTTTAGGTTCCCTCAGGAGGGGCGTGTGGGGGAACCTAAAGGTTCCCCCCAAAATGAGTTCTATTTACTTTAGCAATTTGTCCGTTCATGTTATACACATTTTACTATGGATTTCATAGAAGATGCCATGCCTTTAGTCATTGACAATGGTTCGGGAATGTGTAAAGCCGGATTTTCCGGTGATGATGCCCCACGAGCAGTTTTCCCATCTATCATTGGTTATGCAAAACACGATATTGGTATGGTCGGGATTGAAGACAATGGACCCTATATTGGTGACGAAGCCCAAGTCAAACGCGGTGTACTCACTATTAAGTACCCAATTGAACACGGCATTGTCAACAATTGGGACGATATGGAAAAAATCTGGCACCATACCTTCTACAATGAATTGCGTGTGAACCCCGAAGAACACCCGGTTATGTTGACTGAAGCACCCATGAACCCGAAATCAAACCGCGAACGTATGCTTCAAATCATGTTTGAAACCTTTAATGTACCCTCTATGTACGTCAGTATTCAAGCAGTTTTGTCTCTATACGCAGCAGGCCGTACTACTGGTGTAGTCATGGATTCCGGGGATGGAGTCACACACACTGTACCCATATACGACGGATACTCACTTCCTCATGCCATATCCAGATTGGATTTAGCAGGACGCGATTTAACCGAGTATATGATGAAAATTCTTATGGAACGCGGATATTCTTTCACTTCATCAGCAGAACGAGAAATCGTACGCGATATGAAGGAAAATCTATGTTATATAGCGTTAGACTACAATAAAGAAATCGAAAAGGCCGCCGCAAGTGGAGAATTGGAGAAACAATACGAATTGCCCGATAAACAAATAGCCATTGTCGGAAACGAACGATTCCGTGTACCCGAGGTATTATTCAATCCTACAATGATCGGCAAAGAAAGTAGAGGCATTGATACCTATTTGTTCGATACCATTATGAAGTGCGATATTGATTTACGCAAGGACTTGTTCTCCAATATTGTCTTATCAGGAGGTACTACTATGTACCCTGGATTGAGTGAGCGATTGACCAAAGAATTGAAAACCATGTGTCCACCTAATACGAATGTACGTGTAGTAGCGCCACCCGAGAGAAAATACAGTGTATGGATCGGAGGATCTATCTTGACTTCTCTCAATACATTCCAAGACCGGTGGATAACCAAAGAAGATTACGAAGAATGTGGACCATCTATTGTTCACCTAAAGTGTGGTGGAACTTAAAAATAGAATCAACCGTCACAAACACCATCCTACAGTAAAAACCAACAATACGTTCTTACTGTACAGTACTCATTATAATCATTACAATCATTTATCGTCTTTTTCGTCCCAATACACCAAATGACCAATATCGTCTTGTACGGTATAACCATTTACTAAAGACAATTCCTAAAAATACGTAAAATATAAACACGAAACAAGCAATTCCTAAACAAATCATAAAATACAAACCATCACCTAATAGCCATGTAAATGCCATAGCAGTAATGGATTGAGAAGGTGGTCCATTTGTAAACATAATGGGTACTAACATCAATAAAGCATTGGCAATTACCAGTATATACATCAATATTTCAGTGGTCCGGTTCATGATCCATTTCTCTCGACCCGGTTCAATGCGATTATCTACGAATTCAAATACTGACGGCATAAAATCACTTCCCGTTAACAAGCTCACATTGATTTCCGTTTTCTTCATCCATTCCGGTAAATATATATGTTCCAATCCCAAAAGACCTTGGACGGCAAATATAATTGATAAAATACCACCGGGTAATGTTTCTAAACCACCGCCCCACGGCGGTAAAGGCAAACTTGTAATAATATTGGAAATAATCAAACCCACTAAAATAGTACTTTCACCAAAATAGTCCAGTAATTCTTCTACAGTATACGTTTCTTTGGATTTATCATTAACCAACTCCTTGAATTTACTATAAAACATTGCCTCACTTATACAATAATACAATAAAAAACTTTATCTTATTGTATTACCAAGAATAACAAAACAATCACATCATCTTCTACAGTATTCCAGTAATATGGATATGCAAAATGACATCTGCTCGTACAGAAACATCATAAATATTATTGGTATTGATTTTGGAAATCCCTTGATTACGCCATTTCCAAGTTTGATACATGGTCAATTGTAAATCCTGTGGATAAAACAAAAACCGTTTTTTCCCAAAATAGATTTCTAAATATTTTTCATCAGCCACACAATCCCATAATTCACATAAAGTATATTCCATTTTTTGATGCAAATTATTTTCATCGTCGACCCAATAATTGGTAGAAGGCAATTTAGGAACAATTTTTATGGTCAAATCCGTATTGTTTTCCCGATCATAAGTCAGTTCGTGATGCCATAATGGAATGTACAGAGGTTTAGTCAATTTAGTAGAAGAATCGACATCGGCATAATGACACTTGTACACATTGTCTATAATAATGTCGTCCAATACAGGGCGCAATATCATAGTTTCATTTGCCGAAGCGTCCAGTTCCGATTCGGTCATTTCAAATTCATAATCGTGGAACATTTCATCGGTTGTCACGGAAACATTGGCGGATTTATACAATGCATCTTGTTCATTTTCTTCTACAGTAAAATCGCCTAAATCGCCTGAATCCTGATCATTATATTCGCGTTTTTTCAGAGAACCCTGTGAAAACCAAAATATTGCCTTTTTCTCCATGGCTTGATAAAATTCCGGACTCAATTGAAATACGTGTTTATATTTAGTGAGAATCTTATAAATCTTTTTGAACTTCTCATATGGCATATTATCAATTATTTGAATGGCTTGTTTTTCACAAATGGAGAGAACTTTGTCTAAAGCCAAGTGTAAATATTCTTGTTGGACCTGTTCATCTAAAGTACCGGTGAAAAACCGAATAATGGCTTCATATGTTGGAAGAGCATCAGGTGGTGCACCATTTCCATTGTTCAGTAGAAACTGATAGGCTTCGTGGATCTTCAAAAATCGCTCATTCGCATCGGGTTCTTTGTTTTTATCGGGATGATACCGTAGAGCCAATAAATGGTATTTTTTCTTGATTTTACTGGTTCCATGTTTTTCATATGGACCTAGTTCTAAAATCGTACATGCCTCTTTGTAGTTCATCATCTTTCTACAGTAGTTTCCAATAACAGTCCTTTTCTCTCCAATAACTATAATTATAATTATAAAGATGTATTGAAATGAATTTTTTGTAATATAAAAAAGATTATGTTTTCTAAATGGTAAATGGGTCGGTAGTTGTTATTGTAATATTTAAGAAAGGTGAAACAATGTTGTAAAATATCATGGGTTTTCGTAGCATCAATTTGTTTCTTTTCCAGAAGGAAAGTAATAATGTAGAATAATACATCGGTGATTTCAATATTGTAAATCAATAGGTCATATAAATCATTGCGAAAGGTCTGGATTTCGATTTGTCTCGGGTCCAATAATTTTTCCAAAATAACATCGGTAACGGTATTGAAAACATCCATGGGCAATTGATTTGGTTGAAGTTGTTTCAAAATATGCATTTCTTTACAGTTAATTAGTGATGTACATTGAATAATATCCAAATTATCGGACAACTGTTGTTTCTCTCCATTGGTTATCCGAAACCCATTTTGTTGTCCAAAAATAGTACGAGATTGAGATTTAGCCAATGACATATATTGCTCTTTACTGGGTCGCCGTACAGAAATACGAAGGAAGTTTTTGACAATGGAATCGGGTATAAAACTGATTTGTTCCGTGAGTAAAATAAACCGGATTTTGATATTATAAAACGGATGGCGTACATAACTGTGGAAAATATCCAAGAGTTCATTGTAAATCATATGGAAATTTTTGCATACAATAATACCAGTTTTATGGGGTTTCACGGAAATAATATCGACTATTTGGAAAAAGATTTCGTGCCACATGGTTTTTGGGTTGCATCCTAATGTAGCCATATCAATCTCATAATGAATATCACTTATACGGTAACTATACTCGCTCTTTTTGGATGAATTGGAACTTGTTTGTGTCGTAGAAGAACCAACAGAAGCCGAAGTAGAAGCAGATGATTTACTTTTACGGGAAGTAGATGAATGTTCTTTTACAGTAGACGATGCTTTGGATTTCTTTTCGGGTTTTTCGTTACCAATGGTGATCTTTTTATCGTATTTGAATTTAGAAGGACTGTAGCGATATATGGAACGGAGCATTTGACTATATTTCCCAACACCAGATGGACCGTAGAACAATAAATTGGGAAGTTCATCAAGTTGGTCAGGTAGACGGTTGTACAATGATTCCAATTCTGGATGCAAATTATATTTATTTAGGCTACTAACGTATTCTTCGTAATTCGATTCATAATATTTCATTTTACAATGAAAAAAGGAAATATTTATGTTTTTTTAGCGCATTTGTGTTTCTATTGTACAATTAGTCATTTTTCTTAATATGAATACGATTTTTGAATTTATCGTGATTTTTGAGAGAAAATACAAAATGGACAATGGCGACCGCGATTGAAGCCAATGGAGTTAGATAGACTACCGTGAATTCCATTAGATTTTTCAAAAAACGGTACAAATGATAGAATGTGTTGTATTCTACGGAAAGGGACAAGAATAAAGAAATGGTCATGCAAATCAAAACTACAATAAACATTTTGAGAGACTTGTTGTTATACATCCATTTTTTACTGGTGGTTGTGACACCTGAAACGAGGTCTTTTGTAGTGGTTGTTGTATTAGAATCGACCATAATCGTAGAAAACAAACTTAACCCTACAACAATACTCAATGGTAATAAGTAATTGTCTTTATTAATACCAGTTAAATTTCCTAATGAATCTTTGATGCTGTCAAAAGTTCCATCTAGGTTTTCACTTTTCAAATTGTCCATACTAATATCCATCTTCATCTTCAATAATGGTTTCAAAATAAGGAAAATAAAGGTCAGTACTATTCCCATGATAACTTTACCAATGCCAAATTTAAAAAAGAAATTCAGTAAAGTCAATACTACAGGGGTTCCTACAATAGCAAAAATGAATGCCAATATACTAATGACCAGTTGTTTTGTCTTATTGAGGTCAAAAAGATTGCGAACCCCAAAAAGAGAACCAAATGAACCACCGATTGCCAATAGATTAAGCAATTTTGTGAATGTTGGAGGGACTCCCGTGGGAATATAGGATAACAACCAGACTAATACACTAGATACAATGGCTCCCCATACAAATAAACAAAAATCTCTGTACTGTTGATAATTACGGTGGAATATAGGAGTAAATACGTTGGTCATGTTTATAATTTCAAATCGGTCCATTTTATGCTTGATTCTTTCCGGATGATGTGGAATACGGACAAATAAACCGAAAAAGGAAATAATAAACACAACGCAATACGTAGCAAAACATTTCACCAATGGAGGCATACGTATTTTGTAAGTAAATTGGTGAATTAATTTATCTATATTGGTACAAATTTCATAAGGCTGGTCCAATAACCATTTAATTATTGTGACGAAATCGGATACGGCTGTACTGTGATCTTTGTAAAAATCATGTTTGTCAAAACTGGCGAAGGAACCATTGCTACTACTAAAGGTTTCTCCTACCATAGCCCACATCATGACAACAACGGTGACAAATGTGATTTTAATTACTTTGTCCTTGTGCTCTTTTTTAGGGTCGTCTTTTAAATGTAAATCTTTTACAGTATTATCTTCACCGCTTTTATGCACTTTTTCTTTTCGTACGCGCTCATTTGTAATTAACACCAAAAGCATTCCAATAAAAACGAAAATACTGGAAATGCCTAATCCCCATCCTTTGTATTTCATTAATGGTGAACCAGTCAATGTATAAAATCGTCTAAAATCT
>Ga0129324_10000173_pt1 | contig 45791 bp, 44 predicted proteins | sample CPBDNA_7_FD_96879 | JGI IMG/M metagenome (GOLD analysis project Ga0129324, IMG submission 96879) | Freshwater to marine salinity gradient microbial communities from Chesapeake Bay, USA - CPBay_Spr_15_0.2_DNA | ecosystem: Environmental > Aquatic > Marine > Coastal | place: USA: Chesapeake Bay... | reverse complement strand
TAACAGTCTATTGAGAAAATTAAGCAATTAATGGAACTCATTGATTTAAATATTTTAAGGTAGAATCTAAAAGAAGCTTTTCATATTTGGTCCTGTAGGTAGTTCCATGTATTAATTCAAAGTTTTTTATTTCATCTTGAATATCGATAAGCTCATCTTTTCCGTTACCCAATCCAAATGCTCTTACTATTTTGTCATGATCCTTTATAGGGAAACTACACTTGTCTTGGAGTAAAACACTTCTTGTAAACTTGTTCGCTGTTATTTCATTAATTCCTTTGATTTTTAAGAGCGTTTCATAAATTTGAAACCTTTCTTTGGGAGTGGTGAAAATGAAGAGCTCTATTCTTCTCATATTTAAAGCATGTTCGACGAAATCAATATTATAGTAATCCCGCATCATTTGGAGGCACACCAATACATTGTTATAGTCTTTTACAAATTGTTTTATAATCGTTGGATTATCTTTTTTATTTTTATAATAATTAATCGTTTGAGCATATTGGAAGAGAACATTTGAATAGTTTTTCTGTATCTTATATTTTTGAAGATAATAAAATTCTAAGAAGAGTTTTGCTTGTTCTAATGAAACCTTAGGTGAGATATTTTCTTGGTTTTGAATGATAAATTCGGGGTGTTTGTCTTTTAAATAGGCCCCAAAATCTTTGAAATCTGAATACCATTGTAGACAACCGGTGCCTTCACAGCCGTTAAAGAGTTGTGACCTTTGAAAACTATTAAGTTGGCAGGATGATAGGACCATAAGGCCAAATACTAATATATATTTCATGATATGATTTTAACCTTTAATTTGCTCTAGGGTAAGGCATTAGGATCTCTTTTAGAAAGTCTCTACAATTCTTAGTGAATGATTTTTTTGATTTTAAAATCTTCCTGTAACTTTTATTGACTTCTGTTGCTTTCCATAATGGTCCGTTTATCACCTCATCGATTATCGGTTTTGAAGGACTTTCATGGGACCTCTCTATAAGAGTGGCCATAATGGATTCGTGCCTAGGTCCAATTGAATCAAGCTCCTTCAATTTATTTAGGATGAATTGTGCTTTGGCCGAGTCATCATAAGGAGAATCTAGGGCAAATTCTTGTAAGAAGACCCATTTCATTCCGATGTCCTCTGGTTTGTTCTGTTGTATGTATTGCCAGCTTAGTTCGCCATATTCTGCGGGTAGTATTCTCAGATAATGTATAGGGTCTAGGTCACTCTCTGTTATATATGTCATAAAGTGCTTAAACTTTTCTTCCACGGTCTGTGGGTGATTTATATTGAGGGCGGGGATAACTCCTGCGGTTCTCTGTCTTCTTAGGTATCTCACTCTATTTGTTATTAAAGTTGTAATAAGTCGAAACTGTTCACCACTTTGTTGGGGTCTAATAAATCTCAACTCTATGGTTCTATCATTGACGGGAACTTTCTTCTTCAGGCGCATTAGGTTTATACCATGATATTTTTGGGGAGGGGCCCAAAGTTTAACAGTTTTCTTGTGTACTCTTTTTAAAATATCATTCGATAGTTCTAGGAGGCTCGTTGGCCAGTAGTCAAAGTTATCAATGATATCCCAAAAGGCTCTCTTACTTGCCTCTGGTAATGCATCTAGCGTAGGAGAATTAGCATGGTCGTAATTTAAAATTCCTGAGCCGAGTTCTGAGTGATTATAAGAATCAACTAAGAAGTCTCTTAAGAGGTTAGCGTCGTTTTCGAATAGTCCTTTTATTCCAAAGTGAATATGACCACCTCCGGCGCCAAACCCTGGCTGAAGTCCTATTCTTCGAGCAGGGTCAAAAATGTCAGTCTGCATCCTTTTAGTTAGTTTCTTAAGCTTGCTTTGAGGGATTGGTTTTCCAATTACTTCTACGACCCATGGGTCCAGTGTAATATCAAAATAGTGACTATCGGGATAAGTTATGCGGCCAATCCTGAGGCCATTTTTATCGGAGGTCCAACTGACGGTGCAACCATCGCATACTTTTAAGATCTCTTGTATTAGCTCTTTTTGGGCCTGCTTATTGGCCTTGGTATTTATTGTATTTCCACCGGCACTACGTCCCGCATCTTTAAGTTCTTCACTAGTAAATGTAAGTTCCATTCCATATAAGGGCTCGTCTTGATAGAGACCTATGACATTTTCTGAACTTGGTGCTCTAGGTATCGAGTCTACAAAGTTAGAAGAGCAACTATAAATTAGTAATGACGATAGTATGATGACTAATTTCATACTTACTTTATCGGTCGATGGCCCCTGATTATTATTAGTTGACCTGAATTCTTGGTCTTTTCTCTTCGTAGTCAATGACTTCTTAAGCTGATATGATTTTAAGATAACTAAAGTATTAGGTGAGCTATGAAGATTACTATTTTATTTAGTCTTTTATTAATTTTCTCCAGTTGTCAGCCCGTAGAAAAGAGTGAGCCAAGTGCTTTGCGTTTCTTTAAGGTAGATTCAAATGATTTGAACTCACTTGTTAATGAAAAGGCCTTACCGGCCATTCCTGATCTTACCTCTGACAAGACTATTCTTAACCGCGACTACCCAATAGAGGTCGCCCTTTATAACGACGGTCAATTCTTCTACGATCTACCTAACTTGAGAACGGGTAAAGGAACTTGGAAAATAGAGGATGGCATGGTTAAGCTCAATGCTGATACTGGAATTTTTGATATGAATATCGAAATAGTTGCGATTAAAGAAAAGGCAGAAGAAGTCGTTCTAAAGTTCAGGGATCGTTTTGGGCCCAGAATTTTAAATACAGAAAAAATAAATCACCTATAATATTCCCCTTTAGTTAGTACTCAGTAGGGTTCTTCTCCTGTTTAAGCCAATACCATAGAGACATAGTTCGTATATTCCTTTGTGCTTTATCTAAGAGCAAAATTATCCGATAAGATTTTGTGAATTTACAGTTAATTTTAATTCTACTTTTAACCCTAAGCTGCTCTCAACCTTCAAAAATAAGAAGGTTAGGTTTTAATAATAATGCTTTAAGAAGTCCTGATTCTTTATTTGAAGATAAAGTTGGGATTGAAGCCACTCTAACGAATAGTTTCTTACAGTCGAATGAAAAGCTACTCCCTCCTGAGTTAGATAGTTATCTTGAGAGTTTAATTGTTCAGTTAAAAATGCTTTGTGATCAATGTGTTATTAAAAGTTATACGGGTCTCTCCTATGAAAAAGAATACAAAGTAACATTTCCTGATGGGTTCTCTTTTAATGTTGGTCGAGACCAACGAGTATTAGAAATAACTGCTGACCCGATATCTTTTGATGATTTGAGTCTTCATACAAGAAAGATAAGTGATTATTTAATAATCGCTGGGGAAAGAATTGGATTATCTCCTGCTAGGCATACGGGAGGAGGGCATCTTCATTTTGATTTTCAAGCATTTTTTCAAGAAGACCGATTACTTTTTAGAGACTTCATGGTTGACTACTACAACAATCAAATGGTTTTTGAAGAGTATTTTGGTGGAGAAAATAATAATGCCCCTGTTATTGATCAACTCCCAGCTTCTTCTCAAGAAAATTTCATAAAAATCGTCAAGGATTTTGATGAATCGCCATTTTCTATTTATGAGTTCATGACAAGGCTCAATGGTGAGGTTTATCATCAAACATTTAATGAAGCATATACACCAGCTAATAAATACCAAGCAATATCGCTGATTCATGCCTTTAGAGAAGGGGGAACGGTTGAGTTGAGAAGTATCAGACCCTATCAAAGTGGCGAGAGTGTTGAGCTTATTGCCGATATGTTTTTTAAAAGAAGAGATTATTTAAAAAATTTAAGAAAAGAAGGCAATTACCCCATCGTAAAGTCATCCTCCTTTAAAGGTCTACTACCGACACGAGATCGATTTAAGCGAGTAAAAGCATATTTAAAAGAGTCAAACTTAGATCCAAAAAAATACTATCAACTATTTCCAAAGGAAGCCTTTCCCTATATTTGGAAAGATTTGGGAAGTGAAGATCAATATAAGTTTTTAGAAGGGTACTTTTTAAAAACACCTTTTGATTTTATTGAAAGAGTCGATGGTTTTTTTTCAAAAGGTGTTCTGTCAAAGTTGACCTTAGATCAGCGCAGGTCTTTGTTGAAAATTTTGATGAGAAAGGTCATTCAGAGTACAAATCAAGATAATTTATTAAAGAACGTAATGAATTATAAAAAATATCTACCCTTTGATCTTTCAAAGATCAAAGAGGAAATAGAGCTTGAAACAAGAGAAGTTCCTGGTTGTGGGAGTTTGATTAGGCCTCTCTTATAGAAAATGGCACTTCTTTTATTAAGAGGGTTGTTGCACCAGTTGTATTTCTAATACAAAATTAAAGTGTAGAGGTTCGTTATTGCATATAAAAAGTTAATTCGTCTGATTTTGATTGTTTTAATTAGCTTACCTTCATGGGGAAGATCTTTTGTCGTTGACAGCTATTTTGATGGGTTAAAAATCTATAAAGATGGCCCCTATATAATAGAAACAAAAAATTCAAAAGTTACCAAAATAATTAGAGATAAACTTAAACCAAGAACTGGTCTATTTCTTTTGCCTGGTCTTGTTGATGCTCATGTTCATCTCTACTATCAAGAATATTTGCCTTATGGAAATCATAAGGAATCTCTTGCTAAGACTTTTTCGATTAGCGATTCTCAGAGAAAAATACTTATAGAAAGTTTTTTGAATGATCGCATAAAAAAAGGTTTTATTTGGCTAAGAGATTTAGGTGGTGATCGCCGTGGACGAAAGGTCTTAAAGTCTTTAATAAAAGAAAAAGGTTCAAATTATCCTTTTGTTGAAATGATGGAGGAGAGCTTAACTTGGGGACCAGGACAATGTAGTCCCCCCTTAAATTGTGACAGAATCAGTATTGATTTAAAGAATTATAAAATTGATCAACTTGATAAACTTCTTAAAGGCCTTGTTCAAAAAGGTCTCAGCCATTTAAAAGTTTACCTCGATTCAGATCCTTTCGATTCTCAGCCGATGCCAATTCCTTGGGTAAAGGCAATTATACAAAAGGCAAAGGATCTTAAACTGAAAGTTGCATTCCATGTGGGGCTATTTTACCCATTAGAGAAGATAATATCTTCAATGGATGAAAATTTTTCGTTAGAGCACATCTATCATGTGAGTAATGATTTTCCCTTGGAAAAGGCTAGGGCAGTATTAGTTCCTACGGATATTCCTTTTAGTTTTATTGAGTTTATTAAAAATAGAGGGGGCAATTATCAAGCTTATTATTTTGATAAAATTAAAAGTCAAAAGCGCTTCAAAAAACTTTTAGAAAGAAATCTTCCTCTCTGCTTTGGTTCAGACTTTTACTTTGAAACTTCTGATTCGGTGAAAACAAGATCTTACTGGGCCATTGAGAGTCTTGTTGATTGGCATGAATTGGGCATGTCTAACTTGGATGTGCTAAAGAGTGCCACAAGTAACTGCTCTAAGCTTTTTAACAAGAAACCATTTCTTATTCAGGAAAAAGCACCTGCAAACTTCATTATTGTGAAGGGGAATCCCGAAAAAGATATTCGGGATCTTCACAACATTCTTTGGGTTATCAAAGACGGAAAGGTTTTAAAAAGTCCTTAACTTATGTACTTCTTCATTTGGCCTGACTTAAAGCGAACGATGTAATCATCCGCTTTTTCTTTAACAACTTTACTCATGTACATCATTCCTAAGATATTGGGAAAGGCCATGGAAAGAAGCATTAGGTCTGCAAACTCAACGACATTTTCTACAGAAAGAAGAGGACCTAAAATAATAATAAAAACATAAGCGAACTTATAAAGCCTAATGGCGTTGCCACCTAGCTTGTCTCCAAAGAGATACTCAGTTGCTCGCTCTCCATAATAAGACCATGAGATGACGGTTGAGTAAGCAAATACTGCGATAGCTACAGTTAGGGCATAAGGCATCCAGCTACCAAGACTTGAGAATGCTAGTGCGGTCATTTTCACACCTACTAAACCATCACTGTTGGTAAACTGAGGATCCAAGTTGGCCCCTGTTATCAAAATAGCTAAGGCGGTCATCGTACAAACTAAATGAGTGTCGATCGTGGGGCCGATCATGGCCACAAGTCCTTCTCTGACGGGTTCATCTGTTTTGGCCGCACTGTGTGCAATGGCCGCGGAACCGAGACCTGCTTCGTTGGAGAAACTTGCTCTCCTTACCCCTTGAATCATGACAGCAAGAAAACCTCCGAAAGCCGCAAGAGGGCTAAAGGCCTGAACAAAAATTTGGGTAATCATATCGGGAACCATTTCATAGTTTGAAAAGATAATCGCTAAGCAAGAGACAACATAGAAAGCGCACATAATAGGTACAAGTTTTGAAGTTACGGCACCAATTCTTTTGATACCACCTAAAAGAACTATACCTGCTAAAAAGGCGAGAGTGATACCCACTACTAGAGCGTTGGCCCCCGGGAATTGCATCTTGATAATTTCATAGGTTTGGTTGGCCTGGAAAAGGTTTCCACCACCAAAAGAGGCCATAATAGTCATAACAGCAAAGAATCCGCCTAGGAATTTTCCAAGTTTTGGGTGGCCTCTTTCTTTGAGACCCTCGTTTAAGTAGACCATAGGGCCACCTAACATGCCGCCTTTTGAGTCTTTAACGCGGTAAAGTTGAGCGAAGGTACAAGAAGAGAACTTCATACACATGCCAAAGAACGCCACTATCCACAACCAAAATACGGCACCTGGACCACCTACTGAGATGGCCACGGCAACACCAGCAATATTTCCAAGGCCAACAGTTGCCGATAACGCCGATGTTAGGGCCTGAAAGTGAGTAATGTCTCCTTCGTGATCTGGATGATCGTAATGACCCTTCACAACATCGATGGCATGGCGATACATAGTTAAATTGAGAAAACCATAGCGAAACGTAAAGTAAATGCCGCCGGAGACCATAACAAAAAGAATTAGGGGGAGTCCTAGAACTGGTACTGGCCAAAAGAGAAATTGAGCATAAACACCGTTGAATTGGCCAAATATACTATTAACCATCTCTTCATATCCATTCTCCGCAAATACTTGGCCCGAAAAAAGAAATGTAAAGATCGTTACTAGGCGCGCTAAAAGCGTTGTCATGAAATATCTCCTCAATTGTTGTGTGAGGAAAATTCTAACGTGATGTGAGTTAAATTGTCTAATTTTAGGTATTTATACGCTATGCGGCCGAATTAGAGTTCGGTTTCCGGAAGCTCAAAGCCTTGCTCAAGACCAAATTGCTCTGCTTCTAGGAGAAGGATCTCATTTGTTAAGATCTCTGAGGTAAGGTCATTTTCCTCTGTATTATTACCTTGGTTTAAATCGATATTTACTTTAATTAGCTCTGCATTTTTTTCTTTTAAGGTGTCTTTTAAAAACGCTAGCCTGAGCGACTTATCTTTTGGAGAAGCTGACCCAATTTGAACATCGTTGATTGTGCTACTTTGAGTGGTGGTGATTATGTCTGTTGCGTTGTTCTCTGTGGGCGTATTAGCACAACTTGTAATTACTATCGTGAGGGCCATAAATGAGTATGAGAGAGTCTTTTTCATAAAAATTTTCCTAATGTGCTAATAACAAATTTTCCGTTCAATTTAGTAGATCTTCTTTAATTATATCTACTTTTTAAAACATTACATGTTTTGAGTCTTTGTTTTTGATTTATTTATCACTTTTATGGGTTTTGGGTAACCATGAGAGTAATATTGATAGTCATCATAAGCTGTTGAAAAAAGAACCTATTTTTAATGAGATTTAGTCACGAGGCTTCAGTTTATGGTTATAGAGAGTAGGGAGAACTTTCAAATCAAGAAGAGCTCCCCAAAGAATAACAATCCCTAAACATAGTCCAAATTGCTTAATTGGTAAGAAGTCATTGAGTCCAAATAGGAAAAAACATAAGGACAAAAGAAAACTTGCCCCTAAAACTGGGGTGACTACCCCGAAAATATAGTAACTTCTCGTTAGATTCGGTTTGTTAAGAGCGTGAATAATATGAAAAGAGCTATCTACAATTAGGCCTAAAGAAATACTGAAAGTCATAACGGTAGCAATATTAAAAGAAAGACCGAATAAATAAAGGAGTGGGAAAGAAGCAAAAACAGGGATTATATTAACGGCCAAAAAGATAAAGAAAACCTTAAAAGATTTAAAGTAAAAGAGAGATAGAGTTGAAATGAGAAGAAGACTTAAAAAGAAACTTTTAAAGAGAACCCCTATCATCTGTTTTTGTGCCTTCATTAGATGGTAGTAGAGGCCATTAAAATGGGCTTTGTACTTGTATCCTATAATTATTTTCTTAATATCCTTCAGCATTTCCTCATATATATCGACGTTAATATTTTTAAAAAGAATCGTTATTCTGTATTGATCTTCAAGAGGATAGCCATCGTTAATGGAGGGGGGAACTTTACCTTTTAAAGCGAAATAGGAGAGCATATGAGGAGGTAATTTATCTTCACCAGTGTATTTAAAATTAGCTAGTTTTACTAAAGAGTTTGCTGAAATTATATCTACCCCTAGCTTCTCTTTTATTTCATCCTCTAATTCAGCAATTTGCTTTAACTGAAGAATATTAGGGTCTGCCAGTGGAAGAGTTATTTCTAAAATAGGTGTTCCAAGATAATGTTTTGCAATTTCATCCATTTTTTCTTTTATCTTAAGCTGTGGAGGAAAATAGCGCGAGGCATCCGTAATGATTGGGATTCTTGGTAAAGCAAGGCCGCCAAGTAGGAGAGAGCAAACGGTAAAGAGAGCAATCTTTTTTAAAGACCAAGAGCTCGACCAAGACATGGGTATTTTGTAAGAAATTTTTGCTCTTCGTCTAAAAAACCATATCTCAGGGAAGACCTTCGCCACAACAGATAACCACAAAATGGTTAGCAGAGTACTTATCAGAATAAGCGATGAAGAGAGAATTCCGAATTGTGAGATCGCCTCAAGGGAAGAAAAGGCCAAGGATCCAAACCCGATGAAGGTGGTGATAACCATCAAGACTATAGGCTCGTACTTATCTTTTAAGGCGCTCTTTAGACTTTTTAACTCTTTCCCTGTGTTGTGAATGTGTAGAACAAGACTTAGTTGAATGACAAAAAGTAGCAGTGGGACTATGGAGGTCACAAGGTTACTTGAGCTAAAAAATATCTTAGTGGCACTTAATGATAAAGAAGCGCTCATGAGTCCAGGTACAAAACAAATAATGGCTTCCATAAGGGTACTGAGAAAAAGGGTGAGAATTAAGAAAATACCAATAAAAAGGATAGGAAAGAGATACTTTTTAATTGTTTTTGAATACTGATCAAGAAGGAGATTTGTATAAGGAATGCCACTAAAACTGAGGTGGGGAAAACTTTCTCCCATCTTTTTAATGGAGTTTTTAAAGTTAATCTTTGTGCTTTCTTCAGCGGCCACAATGAGAAACCCAAGACCTGGGTTTGTTTTTAATCTTAAGGGGTTTAGGTCTTCAAGGGAGTGAACATGACAATTGGTATTACATGCTGCGGTTAATTCATTGAGAAGAGAGGTATCCTCTTTTCTCACGGTTGAGGTTGTGGCCACAACCATTGAGACCACGTTAAATCCCGATACAAAATCCTGATATGCGATACGGCCATCTTTAGTAAGAAAAATGGTCTCTTCATTCAATTGATCCATATCTTGAGTCCATATGAGTCCAAGAACTAGAAAAATTAGATAAGTCGTTAAGAGGAGTGGGTATAAAAAAGGTCTAATCATTTTGAAGGATTTGAGGAACCAGTAGGTCCTCTAAGAAATAGGCCTGTAATTCTTGGCGTCCTTTGAGATTTGCCTTCTTATAAATGGAAGCGGATTGGTGGCGAATAGTCTTGTCTGCACTGGATCTGATTTGGGCAATTTCGTTATTGCTAATACCTTTAAGTAATAGGAGGGCAACCTCCCTCTCGGCATTGCTAAGACTCCAGTTGTCGAACTCTTCATCTATGTGGTGAGAAAGTCCCTCTATAAAAATCTTAGACTTAACCTCTTGGTCTTTTACTAGTTCCGTGAGCAAGTTCTTTTGCTTAATTAGGAAGGATATTTTCCTTTGATCCATGGTCATTTTATAAACCAAAAAAACCACTGTAATAATGGATGCTAGCGCAATTGAGAGGTCTAGGGTCAGATGCCTGAGTGCGGTGCCGTCAGCAAAGTCTTCAATCACATCAATCGCCGTTAAAATACTAATAACGCTCAATAAAATACCAATGAAAAAACGTTCATTTCTAAATATTTTGTCATTTCTTCTATACGGCATATGACCTAGAGTTAGGGGTTAACATCTCAATATTACAAAATTATAGGTCATCATACCTATATAGTGAAACCGTTTTTGGTCGTATCGTAGTAGTGACTTCAGCTTTGAAGGTGGTACTGCAATGAATAATTCCCAAATTCAAAACCTCTTAAGAAAAAAACCGCTATTTATCTTAGTTGGTGTTGGAAATATAATACTCTTTCACTTTGCTATCATTCGTTTGTTTTGCTTCTTATACGATAGTTCGAGTCGGCAAACTTACTCATCTCTATGGGTGACGTTAGTGATTGATATTAGTCTTCTCATCTTTTTCTGTGCGCCCCATAGTTTTCTTCTTACAAGTAATTGGAAGAAGAGGTTGCTTCAATATATCCCAAAGCCGCTATATGCCACTTTCTACTCTCTTCATGCCTGCCTCGCTATCGTCCTGCTGGACAGGTTTTGGGGTAACTTTGGTATAGAATTTTACCGATATGAGTTTAACTATCAATCACTTGGCAGCTATTCAATTCAAATACCCTATATAATGTCATGGCTTTTTATGTTTTGGGCGATGTTCTCTACAGGACTTTTTAGACAGTCTGGTATTGAAGAATGGTACAAGTCTCTTCGCAATGTTAAGTATAAGCAAGGTCTAGCAATTGGTGGTGCTTATTCTGTTTGCCGCCATCCAATCTATGCGGCATTTTTGGCGATGATTTGGACTGCCCCTAATATGACAGGAGACCATCTCCTTATAAGTGTGGCCTGGAGTGTTTATATTTTTTGGGGTGCTGGTCAAAAAGAAAAGCGTTTGATGCGAAATCAGACCTATCGTCAGTACGCGACAGAGGTAACGGCTTTTCCATTTGTCGGCCAACTTGTTGATGGTTTCATCAGCAAAACTTTATGGGGGATCAATTGAAATTAAAGGGATCTTTTATACTTATTTTAGTTGTCACGATACTTGGTCTTCGTGCTGAGATTATAACGGGTACTTCTCAATTTGATAATTTTGAAAAGGCTCAGGAGTCCCAGGAACATTTAAAATTCACGGTGGAAAGCACTAAGGTTGGGCTTTTTTCCAGTGATGTCGATGGTTATGTTTTAGGCTATAAATATACTGCAGACTACGATGAAAAAAATGAAGTTTTAAGAGATTTAAAACTGGGATTTCTCATTGAGAAAATGGACACCGATCATGAGGGGCGCGATACCAAGCTTCATTCATTGTGCATGGGTTTACCCACCTATAAAAAGATAAAAATTTCTTTTGTTGGTCCCGTCTTTTTGAAAGAGAAGAAAGCGACAACATTAAATGGTACTGTCGCAATCCGTGGCAAGGAAAAACCATTTACTATGGAAACGACTTTAATTCTAATGGACAAGAAATTAACAATTAAAGGAAAAAGTATTTGGAGTCTCAAAGAGATGGAGATTCCAGATCCAAGTATAGCAGTTGCAAAATTGTCTGATGAAATTCGTCTCGATGTTTTATTAACCCATTCATTTAAGTAAAGGTATTTAAATGGCCTATTTAGTCGACATAAAAACAAGTTTTCCAAAGAACTACTATAATCAAGAGGAATTGACGGCAGCACTCTTAAAAGTATGGGGCGATAAAATTACCAATCACTCTAGGATAGAGACACTGCAAAAAAATGTTCTTGTAGAGAGTCGCCACTTAAGTATGCCTTTAGAGTCTTATTTCAATGATATGACTTTTGGAGAGCGCAATAGGCAATTTATTGAAGTAGCGACCGAGATCAGTAAGAACGCAATTAAAGAACTCTTAGAAGCCAATAACTTAAATGCTGAAGATATTTCCAGTCTTTGGAGTAATACTGTTACTGGATTTTCTATCCCTAGTTTAGAAGCAAGAATCATGAACCTTTTGCCATTTAAAACTGATACCAAAAGGGTTCCCCTTATGGGTCTAGGTTGCATGGCAGGGGTGGCAGGAATCAATAGAGTGAGTGACTACTTAAAAGGTCACCCAAAAGAAGCGGTGGTCTTCTTTAGTGTTGAATGTTGTTCCCTTACTTTTCAGATGGGAGATCTTCGTGTTGCTAATTTACTCTCAACAGCACTCTTTGGTGATGGGGCCGCAGCGGTCTTGATGGTAGGAGATGAGCATCCCTTGGCCTTAAAGGCTCCATTAAAACTTAAAGATAACCTCAGCGTTTTCTTTCCAGAATCTGAAGATGTTATGGGTTGGGATGTCTCTGAAAGGGGATTAAGTATTATTTTAAATAAAAATGTACCTGAAGTGACAGAGAAAGAATTACAGGGGCCATTAGATGACTTTTTATCCTCACGAAAAATTTCTTTGGGTGATATTAAATCCTTCTTTGCTCACCCAGGAGGTCCTAAGGTAATGATGGCCTTAGAAAAGGTTCTGGATTTACCACAGGGTGGACTCACTCATTCATGGGAAAGTCTCAAACAAAATGGTAATATGTCTTCTGTAAGTGTCCTTGATATTTTTCACCGTCACCTAGAACTCTATCGAGAGGACCCTGATAGTTTTCGAGGAAAATGGGGCTTGAGTGTCGCCATGGGGCCCGCTTTTAGTGCAGAGCTAGGATTGTTTAAATGGAATTAATAACCCTTTTTAAAATTTTGATTATCTTTACATGCCTTCAACGAATATTCGAACTCTTCATAGCGAAGAGAAATGAAAAGAGTATATTGGCCCTTGGTGGACGAATCATTAAAGAGAAGAACTATATCTTTATGGTTCTTCTCCATACATCTTGGTTACTAGGACTTCTATACTTTTCCTTCTCTGATAGATTAGGTGCGCTAAATCCAATTCTTTTCTTTGGTGCTTTTATCTTTTTCTTACTAGGCCAGATCCTCCGTATTACAGCAATTTGGACTCTAGGTGAGAGATGGTCTACTCGAATCGTGATTCTACCTGAGGCGCCTGTAGTAAAAAAAGGCATATTTAACTTCATCAGACACCCTAACTATCTCGGTGTTGTTTTTGAGTTAGTGGCCCTGCCTCTTATGGGTGGTCTCTTTGTTTACGCGTTTGTATTTAGTGTTCTAAACGGAATCATTCTCTTCTTTCGCATTCGGGAAGAAGAGGCCATGCTTTGCCAGTATAATGATTACCAAGACAAATTCTTAAGTGAGAGTCGCCCTTGAAAATTGCCGTAATTGGTGGTGGTCCTATTGGTTTGATGTCCGCCCTTATGTTGGCCAATAGAGGCCATATTGTTCATGTCTTTGAAAAGGGCGACTGGCCTAAAGATAAGGCCTGTGGTCAAGGTATTATGCCTTCAGGTGTAAAGGCCTTAAAAAAACAAGGAATTGAATTTAATCACGGTCTTGATAGCTTTGCTTTTGATGGTGTTAGTTATATTGATGGCCAGCGCTTTCTAAAAGGCTTAATGGGTCAAGTTGGCATTGGTGTAGAGAGACGAATTTTATCTTCAAAGCTTTTTGAAAAAGCAAAATCTTTTAAACATATTCATTTAAAACCTGGAGTTAATTGGAAGGGCCTTAAAGAGGACGATGACCAAATCGTTTGTCATTTTGAAAACCATCCAGACGAAACATATGATTATGTCTTTGCCTGTGATGGTTTACATTCACCTGTGAGAAAGTTTCTACTTAATGAAAGAACAAGATCGGAACCCTTTCGCATGGGTGCTCGTGAACATTTTGATACGACTCCCTGGAGTCAACAAGTTGAGGTTTACTGGCAAGACGGTGTCGAAGCCTATGTTACTCCTGTTAGTAATTCAAGAATCGAAGTGACCTTCTTATGGTTTGAGGACTCTATTGTAAATGACGGGGGCAGAGAAAAATTAAGGAACTTACTCTTTGATAAATTTCCTCAATTAAGAAAGAAATTAAATCTTGAATCTTCTTCCTTAGATTTTAAGGGACATGGTCCTTTTAAGAAGGTTGCCTTAAAAGAAAAGGTTGGCCGTGTCTTCTTTGTGGGAGATAGTTTTAAATTCCTTGATGGAATAACGGGAGAGGGCATTTCATTGGGCCTTAAAGGCGCTGAGCTTATTGTTAATCATTTTCAACAGTGGAATTACCTTCACTCCCTTAGACTTAAATTTCTATATTGGCATTACTCCCTCATGGTATTTTTGGCCTTGAACCTTTCTCGCTCTCTAAGGCTTAGGTCTATACTGATGAGAGGCCTAGTCAAAGTCCCTCAGGCCTTTAGCCTTATTCTTCGACTCAACGACTTTAAGTAACGAATATTTTGGAGCTGTATCTTTCTGCGTCAATTATGTCGTATTAATTTCTTAGTTTTTCTATATTATATATTTATCAGTAAAAATTATGGGATTAGACATGAGAAAAGTAGCCGTTATTGATGATGAAGAGGTTTTATTACAACTCTACGCTGAAGATATTGAATATTCTTTCTCTAATGTCGAAGTATTAAAATTTGATAACGTCTTTGTCGCTATGTGTTATATGTTAAAAAACCCAGTCGACTTGATTATTACGGATGGTGCGATGCCTGGGATGTCAGGTATCGAGATGGCCCAGGAGTTAGAGAGTCACAAAATAAACGTCCCAATCATATTAATTAGTGGTTTCATTAGAGACTTTGACATAGCAACGAAAAATAAACTCTTTTTTAAAGTTCTAGAAAAGCCCATTGATTTTGATGAACTTGATTCTATCATTCGTAGTATATTGCCTCCTTCTCAGATCCTATAGAGCTTGTTACTTTAGCGACAACTCAAAATAGGTGTTTTATGATAAATTACTTTAGTGACCTTAGGCGTCTTTGGACTTATGCCTTTGATCTTCATTCTGATGTGAAAATGGCGACACTGTTTTCAATCCTTAATAAAGTTTTCGACCTAGCGCCACCTCTCCTTATAGGTATGGCAGTAGATGTTGTCGTCAAAAGGGAAGAGTCGCTCTTATCTAAAATTGGACTTATTGAAATTATGGACCAGCTCTATGTTCTCGCTTTTTTGACCTTTGTTATTTGGGCGATGGAGAGTTTATTTGAATTTTTATTTCAAGTGCGTTGGCGAGGTATTGCTCAAAAAATCCAACATGGTTTAAGAATGGATGGCTATGATCACCTTCAAGATCTAGAGCTCTCATATTTTGAAGATAAGAGTACAGGTAATCTTATAAGCATCTTAAATGATGATGTTAACCAGTTAGAGAGATTTCTTGATGGTGGCGCCAATTCTATTCTTCAGGTCTTAACAACCATTACTGTTATTGGTGGTATTTTCTTTTACCTAAATCCTGTTGTGGCCATCTTTGCCTTTATTCCAGTGCCTCTCATTCTTCTCGGTTCATTTTATTATCAAAAGAAAATAGAGCCTCGTTACAAAGACGTTAGGGATCAGGCAGGTTTATTAAGTGGGCTCTTGAATAATAATATTTTGGGAATGGCGACGATAAAAAGTTATACGGCAGAAAAGCACGAATGGAAGCGATTAGAAAATAGAAGCTTGGAATACTCATCGGCCAATGAGAAGGCAATCACTCTTTCTTCTTCTTTTTCCCCACTGATTCGCATGGTGATTCTTATGGGCTTTCTTTTTACGTTGGTTCTTGGTGGTTATTATACAACCAATGGTACCCTAGCGGTTGGCTCTTATAGTGTCTTGATCTTCATGACCCAGAGACTATTGTGGCCCTTGACAGGACTTGGCGCTACTTTTGATCTCTACCAAAGGGCCATGGCCTCAACGAGAAGAATCTTTGCTCTCGTTGATACCAAAAGAAAAATAAATGAAGGTAGCTTTGGTGGTGTCGACTCTCTTGAAGAGATAACTTTTAAGGATGTTTGCTTCTCTTATGACGGTGAAGCGAAGACTTTAAAAAATATCAATATGAAATTAAAGAAAGGGGAGAGTGTTGGTCTAGTAGGACCTACTGGTTCTGGTAAATCTACTTTGGTTAAATTGCTCTTAAGGTTCTACGAGACCAATGGCGGCCAAATTCTCTTTAACGATACAAGTATAAAAGATTGGCAGTTTAGGCCTCTTAGGGAACTCTTCTCTTATGTTGGACAAGAAGTTTATCTCTTTAACGGAACTGTTGAAGAAAATATTAAATTTGGATCTCTTGGGGCGACATTAGGGGATGTTAAAGATGCTGCCACTAAGGCCTCTGTTCATGACTTTATCGAAACACTTCCTCAGGGTTACCAGACTCTTATTGGTGAGCGAGGCCAAAAGCTTTCTGGTGGTCAAAAACAACGACTGTCTTTAGCGAGGGCAATACTAAAGAATGCTCCAATATTTATTTTTGATGAGGCCACTAGTGCCGTTGATAACGAAACAGAAGCTGTTATTCAAAAAAGTCTGGATGAACTTACTAAAACAAAAACGGCCATAATTATTGCTCATCGTTTAAGTACGGTTGTGAATGCAGATAAAATCTTCGTTCTCGATAAGGGTGAAATTGTTGAAGATGGAACTCATGAATTGCTCATTAGTAAAAATGGTCTTTATCATAAGTTGTGGCAGGTTCAGACTGGTCTAAAATAAAAAAAGCCGCCCTAGTCTGGGCGGCTTCAATTTATTGAGCGGAGGACATCTGCTCATTAAAATATTAGTTTGTCGCTTTGTACCAGCATAGAGGTCTAGTTTCGAGAGTGAAACCTTCTGTTCTTGTACAAACATTCTTGTTCACATCATTTGGATCCATATCCGCATAATGATCCTTATCACAAATCGCGCCTGCAAAATAAGTGTCTAAACGACATTGTGGCTCAGGGTGATTGTGATTAGTGGCCGTAACAACCTTCGTGTCTGGAGTGTCAAATGCAAGTGGAGCTGGTAGCTTTCTTAAAGCCTTAAAAAGAGCTGCAAGACTCATACCTGCCATTGAACTTCTTTTACACATTGCAATATCTTCAGCATTTGAAAAGTTTGCTTCACATTTCTTAGTAGCAAATTCAGGAACTGTAACTGTGGCCATTAAGGCAACATTGTCATCAAGCTCCATAAATTTTCTCAAACACTTCATTGATCCAAAGTAGTCAGATTGACCTTCATTTGAGGCCCATGCACTTCCAAACCAACTCTTCTTGCGAGGTTGTCCACCTAGGTGGTGTCCAAGCTCATGACAAGCTACCATGGCGAAACCATCTGGAGTAACTGCTTCGTGGCGAGCTAGGCCGCCAAACATTGCAATACTCCAAGTATTCCCTCTCTGTTGAGCGTAGGCGTTTACCGTCCCATCATCCCATTTTCTTTGAACACTTAGGCTCTTACCTTCGGTCTGAACGATTGGACCATAGATAGTTTCACCACGGTCGAGAACGTCATTAAAGACGTCTTCAGTCATACCGTTGATGGCCTTTGCATCTGCTGATATCCATAAATTGTTTTCTTCTACGATTCCAGATTTTCCGTACTGATCGCAACTGTACGTTGGTGATACGCTAAGGGCTGCCGCTGCCGCTAGTGTTAAGATTCCCCTTTTCATAAAAAATTCCTCCTTGAATGAAATGGGCCGCCGTAACTCATGTTAAGGTTTTGTTAAGAAAATGTTCACCTCTATTGATTAATATGTCTATTTGCCATGGCCTAAAATATTAAAATGTAAGAAAGTATTGGAAGAGCAATAGTTTGACCAAGTTGGGTAGTCGGGTATAGGTAAGAAATATGTATAAAGTGATTGTATTCGTAAACGTTGAAGACAAAGAAATCGTCAAAGAGGCCATGTTCAAGGCAGGGGCAGGGCGAATTGGAAATTATGAGCACTGCTGTTTTGAAACTGAAGGACTCGGCCAGTTTCGACCATTGGATGGCGCAAATCCCACCATTGGTAAGAGGAATAATCTAGAAAAAGTAAAAGAAGTACGGATTGAAACCGTTGTAAGTGATGAATATATTACAAATGTTTTACGCGCAATGTTATCGGCTCATCCCTACGAAGAACCCGCCTACGACGTGTTTAAGCACGAAATTGTGAACTTCTGACAGTTCTAACAAAACTCTAATAATTTCAATCATAGCTTGTTGTGACTTCTCTCCGTGGTTTCCTTACAAACCTAATAAGTAGATACAAACTTCATAAAGAAAGAGAGGTCTTTAATGAGAATTATGAACATAGCACTTAGCACATTAACACTAGGTCTTTTGACCGTTCAGTCCTATGCGGCCTGCCCGACTTGGGCGGATACATTAGGAATGAGAGAAGGAAAAGAGGCATGTGGTCTTAATGACTCAGCAACATATTCTGGAAATCTTCTTTTAACAGCAGATAAAATGTGGGTTCTTCAGGGCGGCGTTTTTATCGGTGGAGATAATACGGATAAAGGTGTTCTCACCATCGAGGCTGGAACAACAGTAGTAGGCAATAAGGGAGCTGACTTTCTCGTTATTTCACGAGGGTCTCAAATTTTTGCTCAAGGAACTAAGGACGCTCCAATTGTTTTTACGACAGGTAATACTGGAAACACTGATCGCGGTCAGTGGGGTGGTCTTATTCTAAATGGTAACGCTCCCATAAATACTTGTGGCGCATATACTGCGGCAAATCCTTGTGAAGCAACAGGGGAAGGTCCTGGCGCACGTGGAACAGGTGTTTACGGCGGTAACAATCCAACAGATAACTCAGGTGTTTTAAAGTTTGTAAGAGTTGAATTTGCAGGGTTTGAAGTATCTCCTGATAACGAGCTAAACGGAATCGCTTTTCAGGGTGTTGGAAACGGTACAATTGTTGATTACATCCAAGTTCATAAAAACTCTGATGATGGTATTGAATTTTTTGGAGGAACTGTTGATGTAAAACATGTTCTTCTTACTGGTAATAAAGACGACTCAATGGACTGGACTTCTGGTTGGGTAGGGCGTGCTCAGTTTGTGATTATTGATCAATTTGATGATGCTGCAAACAACGGAATTGAAGCCGATAATCTTAAGTCACCAATGGATGCTAAACCTCGTTCAAACCCTATTCTTTCTAACCTTACAATTCTTGGTAGTATAGGTGCTGCAGCAAAAGGCGGTTCTGGTCTTCTTCTGAGAAAGGGTTCAGCAGTCGAATTGAATAACTCTATTTTCACCACAACTAAGAAAGGTTGTATCGATCTTGATGATCAAGCAACTGCAGATAGTGGAGAAGCAATCTTTATTGGTAACTTCACTTTCTGTAAGAAGGCCTTTGAAGCCGAAGAGGGTGAAACTTGGAATGTCGCCGACTTTTTTACTGGTGATGACTTTAATGTAGATATGGGTGAAACGAGAACTTCTCCACTAGCTGGCTATGTTCCAGTAGAGAAAGAGCTTACTAACCTTGGTGATGTTACTCCTTTTGGAGATCGTCACGGTACATGGTTTACAGCAGTTGATTTTGCTGGAGCTGTTAAAGACGCAAATGATGAATGGTTTAAAGGTTGGACTAATCTAGCTAGAAACTAGTCTAAGTATAGAGGTAAGTTCGGACGTCTCTCCTGAACTTACCTCTTTTTAAAGTTTTGTAGAATATTTTGAGAGACAAAAACTGAGAGACGACTATGACATTGAGAGACACCAGAGATGGGGCAAGCTTTAAAAAAGCTTTTTTCTTCTCCTTATTACTTTTGACTTTGAATTCTGAGGCTGCAAATACCAAGGCATTGAGTGGCCTTGCCCAGAAAATTGTTGACCTTAGAACTGAGGTTGAAAATTTAAACACAGAAAATAATGCTAGAAAGAACGAGCTTCAAAGTGAGCTTAAAAGTCTTCAAGCGAGAAAGGCACAAATCAGTGCACAGACCCAACAAATTGAACTCTCTCTAAAGCAAGGTCAAGAAAGGTTAAAAACCATTAAGGGTGAACTTTCGAAAGCGACTATTGATGGAGACACTTTAGTTCCTCTTCTAAAGAAGGAAGTCGCTTTGGTTAAGACTTGGGTTCAGTCTTCTTTGCCCTTTCAAAAAGAAAAGCGCCTTAAAGATGTTACGGATATTGAAGAAGGTCTTGAAACAGGAATACTTAATGGTCAAAAAGCTTTAGGTAAGCTTTGGGCCTTTATTGAGGATGAGTTAAGACTAGGGCGAGAGAATGGTGTTCACCGCCAAACATTGGTTATCGATGGTGATGAAAACCTTGTAAGCGTTGCAAAACTCGGAATGGTTACTCTTTTTTATAAGACGTCAGATAACCGCTATGGTTTTACCAGAAAAAATAATAAAGGCTCTTTTGATTATATTCCATTGAAAAAAAAAGAAGACATAGAAAAGGTCGCCAAACTTTTTGACGGTTTAAAGAAACAAATTAGAACCGGTCAATACGATATACCAAACGTTTTTTAAATAAAGACGAGAGAGACAATTATGAAAAAAATTATTCTTCTATTATCCCTAGTTTCTTTAAGTGCACTAGCTCAAAAAGAAACACTTATACAAACCTATCAAAGAGAACTGGCGTTTCTTAATGCACAGAAAAGGTCTCTGACAAAACAACAAAAAGTAATAGAAACTCAATACGGTCAGAAAGTACGAAGAGCAAAGGTCAATTTAGACAAGGCACAAAATGATCTTGTTTCTTTGACTAAGAAAAATGAATTACTTTCTGCCAAAGTTATTGAAGCAGAGAGAAACCTTGAGAATGTAGAGAGTTCAAATTCTCTATTAGATACGGCGCTCTTACAAGGAAAGGTGACTCTTGGTTTTACAGAGGAAGAATGGGATGTTTTTAAAGGTGATGAAAGTAAAATTTCGGGCATCCTAGCGGGAGCTCGCGGTCTTTTAGATGAAGGTAGCAAGGTTCATCATGCCGATGGCGAGTTCTTTACAAGAGAAGGTAAACTCGTTCAAGGCGGCATGATCAAACTCGGTAGAATTGCGAGCTTTGGTTTATTTGAAAACCAAGCATCCATGCTAATGCCTGTGGGTCTTGGTAAATTAAAGCTTACCGAGAAAGATCTAACTCATACACTTTCTCAATTTAAGTCTGGTGAATTTATAGGTGATTTGCCAGTCTTTCTTTATGAAACGACTTCCAAAGGCGTTGAAGTTAAAAAAGACAAATCATTCATGGAGATGATTGAAGCTGGTGGATCTATTGCTTACGTAATTGTAGGCCTTGGTATATTGGCCATGGTTCTCGTTATCATTAGAGGTTTTCTTCTTTTTGGGGCCTCTCGTGTAGACAAAAAACTAATTAAGGAAATCGAGGTAGGTGAGCTTAATAATGTAGAGGCCAAAGTCGCTTTAAGAAAAACTCCTTTTGATCGCGTAGTTGGAAACACTCTTCTAGCAAAGAATAAAGAGCGTGAGGCCCGTGAAACAATCATTCATGAATCAATTCTTGGTGAGCTAAACTTTCTTGATAAATTTGGCGCCATCATTTTAGTCATGGCCGCCGTAGCACCTCTTTTAGGTTTATTAGGTACAGTTACTGGGATGATCTCTACCTTTGATATTATTACTGAATTCGGTACAGGGGATCCTAAACTGCTATCTTCAGGTATTTCTGAGGCCCTCATCACAACGAAACTTGGTCTTGTTGTGGCGATTCCAGCTCTTCTTCTTGGAAACCTTTTGGGTGGTTGGTCTAATAAAATTAAAATCATGTTAGAGAGAGAGGCCTTGAGACTTTCAAATCGCTTTGAAAAGGAAGTTACTCATGCTTGATAAGATCTTCGACCTATATCATGCAGGTGGATTTGTGATGCCCCCTCTTTTATTTGGTGCAGGAATCTTATGGTTCTCAATGACCCACAGAGCAATTCTTTTGACTAAAGGAAGCTTTGGAGTTTTTAGCGATTTTAAGGAAAAAGTTTTTAACTTAAAAGATTGTGAAAAGGCCAACAAAGACGATGCCCTCATTCTTCTTAGTGAAGAAGAAGACGAGTTGTCTCGCTATAAAGGTCTAGTCAATCTAGTCGTGGTACTGGCCCCTTTACTTGGTTTACTGGGAACTGTCTCTGGGATGATAGAAACATTTGATTCCTTGGCAGAGATGAGTTTATTTTCACAAAGTGGTGGTATCGCAGGTGGTATTTCACAAGCTCTCATAACAACACAAATGGGATTGGCCGTGGCCATTCCTGGGCTTATAGCTGGTAAATTGCTTGAAAGAAGGCAAACCGCTTTGATTATTGAAATGGAGGAAACCATCGAAAAACTATGGTCTCCCATTGAAAATCAATTAAATAATAGAAAAGAGGTCGCTCATGCGTAGATCAATTAGAAGAGATGAAGATGTACAAATTGATATGTCTCCCCTTATCGATATGGTTTTTATCCTTCTTATCTTCTTTATGGTTTCGACTACATTTGTAAAAGATATGAAATTGGATTTAGAGAGACCAGGTGCTTCTAGTGCAGGACCTGCTAATACCAAAAGTATCAGAGTTTATATCGACCAAAACTCTAAAGTTTATGTAGACGGTCAGCCAACTCGGGTGTGGGTACTGCAAAGTAAGGTTAGAGAACTACTTAAAAGTGGAGCGAGTGAAAGCGTTTTAGTCGTCACTGATAAAGGTGTTTCTGCTGAGCGCTTAATTGAGGTAGTTGATGCTTGTCGCCTGGCCGGTGCTAGAGACGTTGGTGTTGCTGCTGAGAATGAAGCTGGTTAAAGAGGTTTATGATGAAGAGAGACGCTTCCCTTAAACTAAAGAAATATTTACCTCCAATTGGTGGACTTTGCGGCGTTATCTTCGTGATGGTGGGTCTTGCCGTTATGAATGGTCTTGATGGCCCTAAAAGAAACAAAGGGGCCAAGAGCTCCACTAGTTTCGATTTAAGCCAAATGGTTAAAAAGAAAAAGAAAAATAAGGTCGCGAAACAAAAGATAAAAAGAAAAAAACAAAAGAAAGTCGCACCACCTAGTCTTACAAGTGGAATCATGGGCTCTAGTTTTGGATTAGGGCAGTTTGAATTCTTAGCAGATGGTGCAGATGGGCTTCTCGGTAATGCTGGTGATGTCATCATGACAGAAGATACAGTTGATGAAGTGCCAAGGGCCAGTTATAGACCACCTTTAAAATACCCTGATTATGCAAGGAAAAGAGGTATTGGAGGACAAGTTCTCTTAAACCTTCTGGTCGATAAAACAGGTGCCGTTCAAGATGTTCGTCTACTCTCTAGTAAGCCCACAGGAATATTTGATCAAGTCGCGATAGAGTCCGTTAGAGACTGGAATTTTGACCCCGCTACCTATAAAGGTAACCCCGTTAAAGTTTGGGTGAAACAGAAGATTTCTTTTAATTTAAACTAATATGAAAAAATTAATTAAAATCACATTTTTCGCTTTCGCCATCTACTTTGGGCATTATTGTGCAAGTGTCTCTGCTCAATCAGTAGATGATGAGCTTGATAAGTTAAGCTTAGCGGCACTGCTTATAAAGAATAAAAATTACTCACGCGCAAGTAGCGTACTTTCTGAAATAAAGGATCCTCATGAGGTTATTCCAGAGAAGTATTGGGGTCTGAAAGGATTAGTTGAATTAAAACAAAAGCGTTTTAAGGAGGCCTTGGATGCTTTTGATATGGCAGAGAAAGAGGGTCTAAAGTCTACAGACCTTTATCTAGGACAAGCGCAAGCCCTCCTAGGACTAAAAAAATACACAGCAGGTTTAGAAGTACTAGAAAAGAATAAGTTGATTCTTGAAAAGGAAATGCTTTATTACCAATTAAGAGCAAGTCTTGGATTTGAAGCAGACATGGGTGAAATGGCCTGGAAGTCTCTACACTTAGGAATGAGTAAATTTCCAAAGGCGCTCCCTTTAATAAAGCAAAAATGGTTCTATTTAGTTCATAACAATCTTCTTGAAGTAAGTTTTCAGGCCGCAAAGGATCTTGTCGACAATTATGAAGTATCGGCAATTGATGTAGCACGAATGGGTCAGCTTTATCGTCAAAAGGGAGATTCTCAAAAGGCCATTTTCTTTGGAGAGATAGCTCGTCTAAAAGATCAAACTGATGAAGAAATTATTAAGGATTTAGCACGGTCTTACCTCAAGAAGGAAAACTTCACCGCAGCGGCGCAGTTGTTTACAAGTCTTAGTCAACATAACCCGAAGTATCTGACAGAAGCTTCTGAGCTATGGAGAAAAGCAGGCTTCACCATGTATGCAGAAAACCTGGCGCTTGAGATAAGAGACCCGGTTAAAAAGATAAAACAAAATCTTACCTTGGCCCTTCTTAATGAAGACTTTAATCGAATGGCAGGTCTAGGTGTTGAAGCCAGTAGAACTACTTTAAAGTCTGATCAAGATATTCAATATGCTCTGGCCTATGCCAACTTTATGATTGGTGCTTACAAAGAAGCCTATTCGAATCTTAAAGTTATTCAAAGACCCGACCTATTTAAAAAGGCCGTGGCCCTTAAGGAAGTTATGGAAGCTTGTGAGAAAGGAGAAAACTTATGTTTTTAGTAAGATGCACCCTTCTTTTAATGATCTTCTCCTTTACTATAATGAATGCCTTTAGTGTTGGTACATTTCAGGCAATGATGTTTAAAGATGGCTTACCTGTTGCTGGTGAAAAAATTATTCTCAACGGTAATCGTGTCCTTTACTCTGATAAAGAAGGTCTTATTGTTTTTGACCTAAAAGAAGGAAGTCATTTCTTTGAACTAAAGAAGGGTGAAAGTATTGAATCGGTTAGTTTTGTCGTTGCAGACTTAGAAACGACTCAAGTCATAATTAACAGCTTTTCCGAGAAAGCTGGTTACGCAACAGATATTTCTGAGCCCACTATTCCTCAACAAGTTGATCCTAATGGCCCAAAGGGTTTCATTGAGGGAACTATTCGAGATGAAAGCGGTTCACCTGTAGCAGATGCAAAGATCTTTATTACAGGTGTGGCGAAAAATTTAACGACTGGAAAAGATGGGAAATTTAAATTAGAAGTTCCTGAGGGACGCTATGGCCTCTCCGTTTTACATAAGGCCTTTTCCACCCAAACACTAAGTAATCAAAGTGTTCTTAAAGATAAATCCTTAAAACTCAAAATTGCGTTATTAACCTCTGCTCTTGAATTGGAAGAGTTTGTTGTAGTGGCCCCCCATGTAAAAGGATCGCTTGCATCTTTGATAGAAGTCAGAAGAGAGTCCTCTACAGTTGCAGATGTATTGGGTGCTGAGCAAATGAGTAAGAGTGGAGATTCAAATGCAGCATCATCTCTTGCTCGTGTGACCGGACTTACTGTTGTAGATGGACGATTTGTTTATATTAGAGGGTTAGGGGAGCGTTATTCAAATGTTCTTCTCAATGGAACAAGCCTTCCTTCTCCAGATCCAACGAGAAGAGTTGTTCAACTGGACCTTTTTCCTTCAGGCATCCTTGAATCAATGGTAATTCAAAAATCCTACTCTCCTGATCTTCCTGGAAGCTTTGGTGGTGGTGCTGTTAATCTTAAAACAAAAGATATTCCAGACGAGTTTACCGCCAAGGTTAGTCTGTCAACGAGTTACGAAAGTGGTCAAGGTTCTTTAGAGTCCTATCAAGGTGGTCGAAAAGACTGGCTGGGTATTGATGATGGTTCGAGAAAAATTCCTGATGTCATTGCTGCGCGGACGGCGGGTGGTCAGCGTATATCTAATGATGACCCAAATAATGTGGCGTATGGCCTTGCATTTAAACGCAACTATTCTACTTTTAATAAGAAAACAAATTTACCACCAGGCCTCACTGTTAGCGTTGGGGATACTCTTCGTTATCGAGGAAAGAAGTTTGGTTTTAATATTGCTGGTCTTTATGGCGATAGATACTCCAATGATAATGTTAACCGCCAAGATTACGATGTTACGTCCCTTGGTAGCTCTGATCTTACTAATGTAGGATCTCAAGTTAATAATAGATCTCGTCGAGATGTTAATCTCTCTGGAATGCTTAACTTTGGGATGTACCTAGGTAAGTGGGCCGATATTAGGGCCAATACTCTCTTTCTGCGTAAATCTACGGATAGAGTAGAAAAACGCTATATAAAGACTCAAGATAATGAGTATGAGGGAACTAGTATTGAATGGCAGGAACGTCAACTATTTAGCCAAATTATTAACGGCACTCATCAACTAGGTTCTGATAAAGATAGAATCCTTACCTGGCGAACAAGTCTGTCCCAAGCCGAAATGATTCAGCCAGATAGTCGATACTATCAGATTTTAGTTGATGAGGGGCAGAGGCGATTTGATAACCAAGGGCGCTCAAATGAGAGAGTCTTCGGTGATGTTCAAGATAATGTCCAAGAAGCAGAAGTGGCGATACAGCTTCCTGTCATTAATACCTCTAGCGTAAAAATAAAAACTAAAGCTGGTATCGGCCAAATTAATAAAAAACGTCAATCTCGTTTTCAGCGTTTTAAATACGAAGTAGATACCGCAAGGGCCGTTGATATAACAGGGGATGCAACTATCCTTGGACAGAGTCCCGATGAAATTTGTACAGATGAAGTCATTCGCCAAGGTGCTTGTAAGTTGGTTGATACCACTGTTCCTTCAGACCGCTTCGAAGCGGACCAAAAAATATCATCTTACTTTGTTGAATCTGAAACTAAATTATTCGAAAAGGTTCGCTTGAATTTAGGAGTGCGATTTGAGAATTCAGAGCAGAATATTAGGACTTATGAAGGCATTAACCTTGATCAAGTAGAAAACGCTTTATTTATGCAAGACTACCTACCTGCTGCCGGCATTACTTACTTTCTCAATGACAAGATGCAAGTTCGCTTAGGGTATTCCGAAACAATTAGTCGCCCAGCGTTCAAGGACCTTAATCCCGTTGGTTATTACGATGATGAGAGGGATCGAAATGTTACAGGTAACCCTAATTTAAAGGGAACGATTATTAGAAATATTGATGCCCGTTGGGAGTGGTACTTTGGAAATCAAGAAAATGTTAGTTTTGGTTTTTTTAATAAAGAATTCTTAAATCCCATAGAAGAAGTGGCCGGTAGTTTTCAAAATGGAGTCTTAACATATTCTGAGGGTGGTTTTCAGTTGGCCAATGTTGGGAATGCTAAGGTTCGTGGTTTTGAAGTGGAATTTAGAAAAAGTTTTTCTTTCATTCATTCTTCTTTAGCGCCTTTGGCCTTAGGTGGTAACTACGCTAGAATTAATTCAGAGATGAGTATCTTCCCAGAGCTTTCCTCACAAATTACAAATATTAACCGTCCTCTTCAGGGGCAAAGTCCTTATGTCGTAAATGTGAACTTAGATTATGATAATAAGGATACCGGAACCAATGCGACCCTACTTTTTAATGTTTTTGGAGCTAGAATTGATACAGTAGGCACCAATGAAAGACCTGATACTTATCAAGAGGCCTTCAACCAGTTAGATTTTGTGTTCGCTCAAAAATTTGGAAGGAATGGTAATAACCAAGTCCGCTTAAAAGTACAAAACCTACTCGATCCTGATGCGGAGCTGACGATCGGTGGCCAAACGCGAGAAATTTTTAAAAAGGGGCGCAGAGCGTCCGTAAGTTACACGAGGACATTCTAATGAATTGGTTTATCGTATTCTTAAGCGTTTTTTCTCTTTTTTCTTGTGAACTTCACGAACAGGAAAATATCACTCAAAGTGAAAAAGAATCAAAAGAAGTTAACCTCACTATTATTTCTTCACTATCAAAAGGCATTGCAGAAAATGATGTTCTTCATGTAAAAAAAATATTAGCTGATGGTAATTTTGAATTAAATGTTTTTGATAAAGATGGTGAGTTACTCCTAAATAAGGCCATCAGAAGTAATAGTTTTATTATTGGTAAATTACTTTTGGAAAATGATGCTGATCCGACTGTTGAAGATCAGTCAGGAAAAAGTGCAATGGATTTAATTAAAAACATAAGTTTTGAAAAGGATTGGTCTGCACTCTTAAAGAAAGAAAATATCAGTGTTGAAACTTCTACTATGCTTATTTTTCAAGCGATAAATGAGGCCGACTCTAGTAATGAAGACATTAAAGTCCAATTAATATCTGGCTATCTAGAACTAGGCGCCCCTTTTAATGGCCGAGATAGCGGCAAGTTTACCTATCTTATTAAAGCGTCCGGTCGGGGGCTTTTGAAAGTTGTTAAGCAACTTTGTTCCTACCCAGATACTGATCCTAGCATTGTGGTTGAGAGGGGAAGAGGTAGTCGTAAGAAAGTCTTTACTGCATTAAACCAGGCGAAAGATCCTTTAATTATAGATGCTCTTATCGCCTGTGGCGCCAAGGAGTAACTCTCTACTTAAGGTTTTTCGTTAGATAAACGCTTTATCCACTTTAGAACTTCCTTTTTTTCGACTTTTGCATTTGGTAACAGATATTTGTTTTCTGTTTTGAAGTTTCCTTTTTTATATATCTCCCTATATTTTTTAATGCCTTCTAAATCGCCTCTGGAATGATTCAATAGTATTAATGATTCTAATATATGGGCTTGCTTCCTCGGTGGAACTACTTCCAAACAAGTGCTTAAAAAGTTAGACCAATAATCTAACTTCTCTATATTGGTCTGGCCCACCAGTGGTAATGTTAATACTGTCACTTCTGAATTGATCTTTTTAGTGGTGAAGGAGTCATTAATTTTTTTTAAATTATCCAAGATCTCTTTTGGGTCTTGCTGATAGAAAACGAGGAAGGCATTCAACGTGTTGTTTGTGAGTTTTTCTAAACTTAAATAACTGCCTTTAAATCTATGATAAGGAAAAGGTAGTCTCCTTAGGTAGTTTAGGTCCGCTTTTTTTGCATATACTTCTTTAGAGACCCATATGTCCGGGCGCCATTGTCCTAACTCTTCAAAACTCATTAATAAGGCAACATCCTCTTTTTGAGCCTTACTCTCTAAGTAAGTATAGACGGCCTTCATTTGGACGGAGTTACCACGGTAAAGTTTATATTTAGATGGTGTTGTTAAAAGGATAAGAAGAATTATTGCCGTCATTATAAAATTGCGACTTTTTTCTCCGAAACCACCTTCCTTTTGTGCGGCCAGGAGAGAAATTATAGAGGCCCATATTAATAGGTCAATTATTATGAGGTAGCGTGGATGTGGTAGCCAATCAATAAAAAGGGTAAAGGCCACAAAATAGAGTAACGTTCCCCATCCATAAAGTGAGAGGAATCTTAGCGATTTTTGTCTTTCTTGAAAGGGTCCCAAGAAGAAATAACATAACGTAAATATTATCCAGTTTTCCTTCTGGTCGATTACAAAAACCTTGGCAACCGCCAATACTGTCTCTAGTGAAGGTATCGTTGATAGACCTATAACACTCTGATCTTTTGCTTCATTTAAAGTTACGAAAAATAAAGGCAAGAAAATAACAAAAGAGACCAACACATTTCTCACATGTACTTTCTCAAGCCTACCTCTTGTTTTTAAAAAGGCCAGAGCACTATAAAGCACTGTAGAGCCGAGTAGAATAATAGGTTGCATCCCACAGGTCATTAATAAGAAGAAAAAGAGACTGAAAATGGAATAAGATTCTTTCTTTTCCTGATAGAGAATAAGATAAAACATAAAGAGTGGGGGGAGGAAGTGAGTTTGTCTCGCTTCTAACATGTAATAGGATAGTTTTGGATGGAAAATAGTTAACAATATTAAGAAGAGAGTTAACTTAGACCTTTTAGACATATTTCTTTCGAGCCAATACCAAAAAAGGAAGAGAAAAAAGATATTTGAAAGTATTGGTCTCAACCTTAGAGACCATTCAGTGAGACCAAAGGTTTTAGTCAAAAAATAGGTTAGTAAATAATCAAGCGGTGGTTGTTGTTGTTTGAATGCGAGTTGAAAAATATTATTAAAATGCTCTCCACTTAGACGATAGGCCATTGTGTATTCATCCATCCAGATATCACGATTAAGCCAATGAAAACTTGTAGTTAATGATCCCAAGAGAAGTAGAGCTAAAGCATAATTTCTTCTACATAAAATAGATGCAGTATTATTTCTGCTGTATTGGTATTGACCAAGGACAACTCCCACTAGAATACTAAGGTAAGTATATTCTATGGCGCCGATAGTCCTATTTGTTTCTTCAAATAGGAAGAGTACTTGACCAACGATCATGAGTAATGTGTAAAATAAAAGATAATAAAAAAGTAATCTTGTGACGCTAGGGCAGCGGTTCATTCAGCTTTCTTTGTAATTGCTGTAAGGGTAAGAGAATTTTTTAATTTAACGTTTAACATATTCTATGCTCTCAGCAGCAGCTCTTGATGACTTCGCAGTCATTTATTTAATCTTCTCGACATATTATATAGCTGTAATAATATTTTACTTATATCTCAAAGAATATCCAAAAAAATGTTGAACAAAACTTTGTTTATCTTAGACTTGGAGTCGTCATTAGGCATTAATCCATGTTTTTTCTAATTACCTGAGGTAAAATCTCGAAGTAATCATCTTTAAAGGAGACCTTATGAAACGCTTTATTTTTGCCTTCTTACTAAGTAGTGGTGCTTTTGCCATTAGCATTGGTGATCAAGCACCTGAATTCAAATTGGAAGGGACCCCAAGTAAGGGTGCGTTGTCCGACCATATTGGAAAATATGTCGTTCTTGAGTGGTATAACGACGGGTGTCCATTTGTAAGAAAGCATTATGATTCAAACAATATGCAAAAGCTTCAGAAGAAATATAAGGGTAAAGTCTCTTGGCTAACGATTAATTCAAGTGCCAAAGGAAGACAGGGCTTTATTGAAAACGTAGGGAAGGCGAAAGAAAAATACTCCAAGGAACAGATGGAGGCCATGAGTTTACTGATTGATAGCGATGGCATAGTTGGTAAGGCCTATGCGACGAAAACAACCCCACACATGTATATAATCGACCCGAAGGGAAAGCTTGTTTATCAAGGTGCCATTGATTCTATTTCTTCAGCAGATTCAAGTGATATCAATAAGGCCACTAACTACGTGGATGTAGCGTTAACTGAAGCTTTAGCTGGTAGAAAAATAGCGATGGCCAAAACTCAACCTTATGGTTGCTCTGTTAAGTATTAGTAAGGTGAGTTCATTAAAAGATCTGAATTGTGAGCCTTGTCCCCCAGGGGGACAGGAGCTCTTGAAAGTTGAGTGCTTAGAGTTGTTAAAAGGTTTATCGCAGGGTTGGGCGATTAATGAATCTCCTAACCGCCTGGTTTTTAAATATTCAGCAAATAACTTTAAGGAGTCTTTGGAAAAGGCCAACTCTGTTGGTAAAATAGCGGAGGAGCAATGGCACCATCCTAATATGGTTATTGGCTTTAAAAAATTTGAATTGGAGATTAATACTAATGTTATCAATGGTCTTAGAAAAGCAGATTTCATATTCGCCGCTAAGGTTGATTATTTGTTTAACCTTTCTCCTCGCTAGCTCTTACGGACTAGCTCAAGGTTCTGCTCCTTCCCCAACGGCTTCTCCGTCTCCATCTACATCTACAAAGACTGACTCTCTAACAGAGGAGCAAAAGCTTCTCAGGGACTTAAAAAAGAACTTCTCCGGTGAACGTAAGATCCTTGAAAAGTATTTTCAAAAGGACTTTCTAGACCGCATCGGTGGACTCTTCGAAGATTCATTAAACTCCTTTGGGGACCAAGACTTTGATTCTTTGAGAAAGTCCTTTGAAGAGGGCTTTCAAGGTTTCGGAGCAGGACTTAATAACCGTTGGATTAAGGATAAGGAGGGGATGATTCTCCTCATTGATGGTGCCGTCGCTCAGGGTGGTAATTTTGATTTAAATGTAAAGAATGGTCAGGTGAGCATAAAAGGTTCTCTTCAGAAGGACCTTGGACAAATGGGAAAAAGGGTTATGTCTTTTAATAACACTTTTCCAGTACCTGTTGGCACTGATCCAGATAAGGTTCGGGTCGAGAATGCTAAGGATGGACTTCGTGTAATTTTCCCTTGGAAAAACGGAGCGATTCAAAAGAAGAAGAACTCCAAAAAAACTCCTATAAAGAAAGGGCCTAACGACATTACAATCTAACTAACTAGAATTAGGTTGTTTTATTGCCTTTTAAGTCCGACTTTTTATGTAAAGTAAATGTGCCAGATTACCGATAAGTTTAATAAGAAACTTGTCTGTGAGGCATATATAAAAGCTAAAACGACATTCATATTTTCTCTTCTTCTTTGGGCCCTCGTTACATGGCAAGGTGTTCAGGCGTTAGAAGAGAGCCCTTATGTGAAGGCCAAGAGGTTTAGTACCCCGATGCGAGAGCAGGCCATTATAGTCACTGATGAGGGCTTTTATCCCAAGAGCATCTCAGTCTTTAAAGGGGAGCGTGTACGTTTTTACGTGACCTCAACTAGTGATACCAAAAGTTGTTTTATCTTAAAAGGGAAGGGCCTTTTTCTGGCCGCCGAAAAAGGTAAGGTAAGTGAAGGGATTGTTTACTTTGGTGATGCCGAGAAACTTGAGTTTTATTGCCCAACGACGAAGAGTAAGGGGCGCGTGACAGTATTAGAGCGTCCAAGAGGCAAAAATTCAAAAAGAGCACAAAGGAATATCGCGTCCGAAAAAGTGCGCATTTGGATGCCCAAAGATGAATGAGATGAATGATAAATAAAGTTGAATAACAATAATATGCTCAGGACTAACAATGTCTGTATTTAGTGATGCAATTGCGAATCTCCTCCACCCCATCAAAGACCTTCTTGATGATGAGGGAGTGTCCGAGGTTATGATCAATGGACCTTTTGAAGTCTTTGTAGAAAGAAAAGGTCTCGTATACAAAACAGAAAATAAATTCCCAAATGAAGATGCCCTTATCTCTGCTATGCGAGCGATTGCTCAGTCTGTTGGCCGAGTGATTGATGCCGATAACCCACGTCTTGATGCTCGTCTTCCTGACGGTTCTCGAATTCACGTGGTTTTACCGCCTATGGCAAAAAATGGCACGACTGTTGCGATCAGAAAATTTGCCAAAGAAAAGCTAACGTTAAATGATTTGATTGATTTTGGGTCTCTGTCAAAAACAGCTGCTAGGTTTTTAGATATCTGTATATTTCTCGGTAAGAATATTATTGTCAGTGGTGGTACAGGTTCTGGTAAGACGACGATGCTTAATGTCTTAGGCTCTCGAATACCCAAGACTCAGAGGCTACTCATTATAGAAGATGCGGCAGAGCTTCAGGTTAAGGCCCAACACGTTGTAAATTTTGAAACACGAAAAGCGGATCCCGCTCGTGGTATTACTGAAGTGACAATTAGAGAGCTGGTCGTGTCAGCTATGCGCTTAAGGCCGGATCGAATTATTGTGGGTGAGGTTCGTGGCGAAGAGGCTTTGGATCTTATTCAGGTGATGAATACGGGTCATGATGGTTCAATGGGGACTGTTCATGCCAACAATCCCGTAGATGCTTGTACTCGTCTTGAAACCCTTTGTTTAATGGGTGATATTAAAATACCACCAGACGCTATTAGAAAAATGGTGGCATCTGCTATGCAAATAATTGTTCAGTGTAGTCGTTATCACGATGGTGGCCGTCGAACGAGCCATATTAGTGAGATTTTAGGTATCGACAAAAATGGGAACTATATTTCACGAGATATTTTTAAATGGGTTCAAACAGGTAAAGACCCTGAGACTGGTCTTTACTTAGGTGAGATGGTTTCATGTAATTATGTACCTACATTTTTTGAAGATATTATTGTTAACAAACTTCCTTTTCCTAAGAGTAGCTTCTTAAGTCCTGAATGGTACAACGAACTTAAAAAGCAAGCGGCCTAATGGCAGCGATTGCAGTTTCACAGAGTTCAAAAGAAAACTCCCTCGCATGATACTGCCACTTCTCTAAATCATCTCCATAAGAGTTCGCCATATCCTTAATTTTCTCTAGACGTTTTTCAATTTCAGCACGATGAGAATCACCAGAGATAAGTTTTGAAATTTCCTCAAGGTATACTTCTAAGGCCTGCTCTTTTTGAATAGCGCGCAAGACATCAAGAGAAAGCACATTAGTGGTTCCCTCCCAAATTGTTAGTACTTGAGAGTCTCTTAAAAAGCGGGGAAGTCCTGTATCTTCTATAAAACCAGCTCCTCCAAAGCTCTCCAAGAGTTCACTTGTCCAAATCATATTAATCTTAGCGGTATAGAGTTTTGCCAAAGGTGTAAAAAGACGAAGTAACTTGGACGTAGTTTCATTACTTTGTCCTAATCTTTCAGCTGTTTCTTCTCTCTGTAATAGGTCTACAGTAAAAAAAGTTAAGGCGAAGCACTTCTCGAAAGCAACGTTTGCTTCCGTTAGCATTCTTTTGTGAAGCGGCTGAGCAGATAACTTCTTTCCAAACGCCACTCGCTTTTCACTGAAGTCTTCAGCAAGTTGAAGAAGCCGCTTAAAAGAACCTACCGTTGTACAGGCGTTGTAAATACGAGTGATATTAAATAGATGAGAGATATTCTTTATTCCCTCTCCTGGTTTACCGATTAAGGTTCCTGGTGTCCCATCAAAATCAATCTCAGCAGTGGGTAATGCCTTCGTCCCCAACTTATCTTTCAAGCGGCGCACACGAATATTTTTAAGGTCACCATCTTCATTTCTTAGTTCCACATAAAAGAGAGAAAGGCCACGAGAGCCATCAATTACATCACCTTGGTCATCTTCGATACGTGCCAAGGTAAAACACATTTGGCTTGTCGTGGCAGAGGTAAACCATTTCGTTCCATAGAGTTCGTAATGGTCGCCCATTTTTCTTGCTCTTGTTTGTGAGATGGCGACATCTGAACCTCCTGTTTTTTCAGTCATCCATTGCCCAGAAGTCCAGAATTTTTCTGGGTCTCGGCTTGTTAGATGCTCAAAAGCATTTGTAATTTGTTCTTTTTCTGCACTTCCAATCTCTCTTTTTAAAAAGACCTGAATAAGCTTCGCCGCTCCATCCGTCATGGCGAGTGGACAGGTGTAGAAGGCGCTTGATGGATGAAAAAGATAGATTTTTAAAAATTGATGAATTCGACCAGATGTTGAGTTCAATGGATTGTATCCAAGTTCTATGATGCCCTCTTCTGCAGATAGTGCATCCAGGTTCTTCCAACCTTGGCTTACTTTGATTTCATCAATTCTCTTTCCCCAGGGAGAGTAAGGAATATGTTGGGGAGGGTTACCTTCAGCTTCCATGGCCCATGAATGAACTTCACTCATTATTCTCTTCGAAAACCTTTTTAAGTCTTTCTCAATTTCTGATTTGTGGGGATCTTTTTGGAGGAGCCATTTTATCGCTTTTTTTAAATGGAGATCACTTTCGTAGGGATCGTGAATTTCTGGGGCATTTTGAATAAAACTCATGGACCTCTCGCTTTAATAATTTTCTTTATTTTAGCAAAAGGCCTTAGTTAAAAACAAGTCTTGTGATTATTTCTTAAATTTCTCTAAGACATAATCCCATGATTCACTTTGATCCAGAGAATAGTCACCTGTAGGATTAATCCTTATATAAGGTCCAATACTTCTCATATTATCCCGTCTAAATTGGTCAAGACCATCAATAAAGTATTTGTTTTTTAAGTGCTTTTCAATGCGATCTTGTCCTTCCCATTTACGGGCATCATAAGTTTCTACTAAACATAGTGGCGTCGTGTTAAGTGAAGCTTTTTTAATTTGAAATTTAACAACCCAATTGGCCATTACTCTAAACTGGCGTAAGTAATCATCCTCAATAAGTTGTTCTGAAAGAGACTTATCTTGGGTAGTACTTAATTGCTTAATAAAATGATCTTCAAGACGTGAACTTCCTAAGTCTTTAGAGTCTTTCATGGCCTGAATTAGAATCTCATTAGTAGATTCCATAAGATTCTTTAAGTAAGCCGATTTCTTTTGGTTAGAAGAATTAGAGTTTCCTTTGAAACTTTCACCTTGCTGTACTCTGATCGCTGCCATTTTATAAAGTCTGGCCATCATAAAATGGTTAAAATCACCAGTGCCTAATAGGAAATTCTCGTTCATTTCCTTAGAAAGTTCTAGCAGCTTTTCTTGATCATTATACTTGGCTACAAGCGTTCCTACGATACTGTCATAACGAAGGATATCCTGAGTCAATTTTCCGCTTAATTTTGAGAGGACCTCATCTTCAATATTTTTATGAAAATCGGCATACACATTAGGTGCAAGCTCTTCAAGCTTTGAAAGTTCCGTTGAGTCTGGTCCTAATAACTCTACATTCTTCAATAGTACAGGTAGGCGAATATCAGTTTGGATGATTTCCTCTAGTTGTCTTCCTGTTAATCTCTTTCCTTGGAGTTGCTCTTCTATTTTTCCTTCTATCTCTTTTTTGAAGTCAAATAACTCCACTGGTCTTACATAGAATTCTCTCTTGTAACCAAGGGCAGAAATATATTCAAATTTTTGAAGTTCATTTAAACGTAAATTTTCTTTTATTCTTTTCTTTTGAAGGTCAAACCACTCGAAGTAAAGGTCTGTATTAGAGAGATTTAATTTATGCGGATAACCTAGTGATTTTAATTCACTACCAAAAGCTTCTCTGGCCTTTACTATACCTTGTCTTTGATCAAGCCACTTCTTTAAGGTCTTTGTTTCAAACTCTTCAACTCTTTTTGAGAAGTCTCTTTCTGAGATCTTAAATGCCTTTCGACCTTCTCTATTATGAAGTTTACTCGTTGCTACTTTTTGCATGCTATAAACATAGGCGTATTGACGTAAACCATCTTTAAATCTTTGTTGAGCGTATTGGCGTCTTAGAATCTCGTATTTATTAAAGTCTCCACCGGCCTCTTTAAAGAGTGAGATCATCATATTATCTGTTAAAGTGGTTTCACAGATATAATTTTCAATGTCCATATTAGTCATGAACGTCTGACCAGAGCTAAATGCTGTCCAGATACGAAAATTACTCATTCCATTCGCCTGGGCGAAAAGAGGTAATATAAGTAGCGTGAAGATTAAAGAAATTGATCGTAAGTTATTCATTAATAATTGTCCTTATCATCACCATTAAAAAGAAACTCTTCATTTGGTCTGTAACCGCTAGAGCCAAAGGAGTAGCTTAGATTTACACCAAAAACGACATCATTATCTCTGCCATCGTGGTAATCGTTGTAGCGTGCTTCTACGCCTAAAGTTAGGTTTGATGTTAAGGCCGTTCTTGTGCCGATAGCATATTGGTTAAGCTCTTTTTCTACGTAGTTAAATTCTACGATGACATCCGTCGTTCTGTGTACACGAACCATAGCTCCTGCGGTAATAGCGAAACTTGAATCAGGGTAATTAGGGTTATTCGAGAAAAACATTCCCTCAACCCATCCAACTAGCATGCCGTCATTTGATTCGGCGACAAGTCCTATAGAGGTTCTTCTCTCATGTCCTGTATCAAGATGAGTGTTACCCATCTCTGCATGACCTATCGTCATAAGAATATTATCAGTAAGCATCTTACTTAATCGAACAGAAACACCATCAATTGTTCCAAGCTTCAGATCACCCTTTTCAGTTTCAAAGGCCGAAACTTCAACCTGATCAAAAATGCCAAAGAGTCCTTCAGTGAGGTCAACTGTAACACCGTACACTACATTAATATTTTGTAGGCCTGCCACTGGGTTATCAGAGAAAATCGGCATTGCTTGTACTTTTTGACTAAAGGGGATTGGTTGTTTTCCCACAATGACTGCGATAGGGGAGCCACCCACTTCCTTAATCTCGATGTAAGCTTCTTCGACGAATTCCTCTAAACTAAAGTCATCAGAAAATGAGACTTTATTTTCTTTAAATATTTTTTCTAGTTTTGCGGTTAAAACTAAGCGTACTTTATTCTTCCATTCAGCGTTTAGGCTAATGTAACTACCTCTTAGGTTAATAGAGTTTTGTCCCTCTGTACTTGTCGAAGCATTACTATTTATTTCAGCTTCGTATCCAACACGGAAGTCGCCACCGAGTAGCTCGATGTCACTACTTTGGGCGAATATTTGTGTTGGGCCTAAGGCCATTGTTAATGCCAATAATGGCAAGAATTTCTTAAGCATGGGTTTACTCCTAGCTGATTTTCGCAATTTAAGACTCATTGCATTAATAATAGGGGATTATGGTTCTAAGAAGTGGTACTGAGTAATATTTACAGAAGGGTGAATTCGAATAATACGGCCTTTTTGAAGGCTAACTTGTTGTAATTGTTATGGCAATCCTTGCCCGGCCAAGAATTTTGAATGTATATGTGTAAATATATGATGGTATGTTTAAGCTATCCTTTTTATTTATTCTCCTTTTTGTTCTTGGGTGCCATCAGGTTAGCGCGGCCTTTTTGATAGATCTCAGTTCCAATTATCACTCAGATGAGGATGATGTTACATCTTTCAGTTACAGCCGATTTGATTACCGTGGCTTTTTGGCCGCCGGACTTGATAATAAGGAGAAGCTTTTCTTTGGCCAAAATATCTCTCAATTTGGCAGGGAATTTAAAAATGATTCTGTTAGTGGTAAGTATTCAGTTCTCGAACTAGGTCCACGCTTTCAGTACTATTTTACTGAGGATAAAACTTTCTATACCTCCGTAGCTTGGAATCCCTATGTTAAAGGATCTCGAACTGTTGGAACTACTGAGAGTGATATTAGCGGCTCTAGTTATTTCATTAACTTTGGTTGGCAATTAAAAATTGCACGTGCATTAAGTCTAGGGGCCTCTATTAATTATCATTCTATTAGTATTTCAAAAGAAACTGATACTACGACTAATGTTGAAACAGAAAAAACTGATAGTTACACAACAATTTATCCAATGATTGAAATATCTCTTAGGTTTCGTTAGTGATTTTTAAATGGTTCAAATTACTTTTTTCTTTGATGCCTGATCTTACGGGATTTAAAGATATGGGCTTTAAGGTTCATACCTCTCATGGTGACCTTTACGTAGAAAAAAAGACTTCAGCATATCGACTAAGATTTTCTCAGGGGCTAGAGCCTTATCACCCTCAGTTAGGTAAACTCGTTGATTTTGAAATTCCTGATGGTTTCTTTATGATAGAGTTTTATAAAGAGAAGCCTTCTATCATGGATGGCCAAAAGTCATTAGGTCCACTCTTTCAAAGCATTTACGAGAGGGATAGTTTCTGGTTTCTCTTTAATCCTAAGTTAGATTTTGGAACGGCAAATGTTGCGATAAAAGCAGATAAGATTATCAATTTTTTAGAAAAAAACTAAATTACTCAGTTTTTGTTTCATTAGGAGCTTCTTCATAGTTGGCGAGAATGTAGCTTCTTACATTACTCAATAAAGAGTTGTCGTTGGCATCAAATTCAAAAAAACTCATGTAGCGTCCATTTTCTTCATTTATCCAGCTATTATGGATAGTGCACTTTAGAGCTTGATCTTTACCGGTTAGTTCTTTGAGAAAAGTTCCGGAGAGTTCCAAGTAGGTGCCCTTTGATAAAAACTGAGGTCCTATTAAGGTAATACCAAATTCACTAACCTCTGCAATATTTAGATCAAAGCTTACTTCACAGGGCCAGTCTTTTTCGCTGATTTTAAAATAAGGAAGTAGTCTGATTTCCGGGTTTTTTAAGTACTGATTAACTTTTTGAATAACAAAGGTGTCATCTATAGGCTTTGTAATGAAGTCATTGGCGCCTAATTCAAGAGCTCTAGAGATATCTTCTCTAGAAGAGCGGCGCGATACAATAAAAATGGGTATTTCCAGTCCCATCTTGTTTCTCATTGCTTGTAGAAAAGTAAAACCAGCCCCTTGTCCTATGTCGAGATTTAAATCAATGAGGCAAAGTGCTGGCTTCAACTCTTTAACGAGTTGAGCAAACTTTTCTGGAGTAGTCGCTGAAAAAAGTTGATAGCCTTCTCTTTTTAAAACCACTTTTAGAATGGCATTAAAATCTGGATCATCGTCTAAATTTACAATAGTGTTGCTAGTTTTTTCGCTCATATTGATCTAAGTGGTTTTAATATTTCTTATATTGCGTGCTGTTTTTTCGTCCATTCCTTGAAAGAGTACTTCATTTCTGTATACACCTGGATTTGCAACTACGGCAGGAGCTGCTGTGTTTGTACGACAAGGTGAAGCTCCCAAGACTTTTAAAAAATCTGACTTTATGAATAAAGAGGATTTTCCTGTGAATTTGATACTGCTTTGAAGGATTAAGCCCATTTCATTGATTTTAATAAGCTCACCAATTGATCTGGCCGAAACTTTTGGATTTTCTTTAAACTTAAGTATTGGTAGCTCATGTTGTTTTAAAATTTTCTTAATTCTTTGAAGCAATGTATTTGGCTTTAAGGGTTTGCCAATGAACTCATTTGCACCCGCTGCAATAGAAGAGATGACCAGTTTTTTGCTCACAGTAGCAGAGATCATAAATACAGGGATCCTACTATAAGCAGAATGACTTTTTAAAAACTTAATGACCTCAAAGCCACTTTCTTCACCTAATTTGTAGTCTAGAAGTATCAAATGGGGCGCCTGCTTTTGGATAGCAAGTACACCATTTTCTACATTGTCTGCTTGTCCATACTGAAAGCCAGCAGTCTCTAAAATTTTCTTTAAAAAATTTTGTGTATCTTCATCATCATCTATGACTAAAATTTCTTTTGATGTCTTACCGCTGTGTTTCATTTTACTTACTCAAATTTGATCTCTAGTTGGGCAAGATAATCCCCATAAGACTGACAATAACTCTTTATTTTATCAATATCGTTTGTTTGACAAGCCGCTTCGAGTTTAGAACCGATTTCACCAAGGTCATCTAGTCCGTAGCTCCCAGCATTGCCTGCTAGCTTGTGAGCAATAGACTCAATGGTTGCATAGTCGTTACTTGTAAGGGCCTCTGCTATGCTAACAATGTCCTTTTGGCGATTCTGAAGGAAAGTAGGGATAATTTCTTCTAAATCTGCATCTATCGTTACAGTAATTGTTTGGCTCATAGTAAAAATTCCATTGGTGATTATAAGTTATTTAAGTATAATTTATTTTAACAGTTTAACAAACCTCTGCTCATGAAAAAAATTCTCGTTATTGATGACGACCAAGATATTCTCGCTTTAGTAAAACACACTTTATCTCGTGAGTTTGAAGTAACTTTTGCAGAGTATATTGCTGATGCTGAAGCACTGATTTCTCGTAATGAATTTGACCTTATTGTTCTTGATGAAATACTACCTGACGGCCTGGGCTCAGAACTTTGCCAACGTATTAAAAATACGACTGGAAAAGAGGCATTACCTGTTATCATGCTTACTCAAGGAAAAGAATTGAAAGATAAGCTTAACGCTTTTGATGCAGGTGCTGACGACTATATTAGTAAACCATTTGAACCTCTTGAGTTACTGGCAAGGGTCCATGCTAGATTAAGAGTTATTAACGGTTCTACTTCGAGTACCTTGGAAAGAGAAGACCTGAAATTAGAGGTTACAGCTCAATCTTTGCACCTTGTTAGTGAAAGTGGTACCGAAGAAGAAGTCGCATTAACGCCTATAGAATTTAAAATTCTTTATCATTTGGCCAAAGAAGAAGGTGTCGTTCGTAGCCGTTCAGAACTTCTTGAAACAGTTTGGGGAAAAAATCAAAATGTTATTGATCGTACTGTCGATCAACATGTGTCCAAACTCAGAAAGAAGATCGAAAATAGTCGTTTAACTGTAAAATCTCTACATAAAAAAGGTTATTTATTGGCCCTCAATGATTAGTCATTAAGTATATCCCTTTAGATTTATACTATCTTCCAAATTGTCCTATGTTATAATTTCTCCATGGCACACGGGCTCCTAATTTCTGATAATGATTTGATCAATGACCTTTACCACTTCAATTTGAAGGCCTACGTCGATCTTGGTCTAACTTCTAAAAACTCATTGGACGAAGGATTGAAGCTAATTGAGCTTGAAGCTTATGGTGATATTATCATTACATTGAGCCAAATTGATGGTCGAGATGCTGCATTAGAGGTCATGAACCTTTTGGAGAAAAAAGGGAAGGATGTACCAGTTATCGTTATTGGTGCTAAATCTCAGGTAAGTAATACCGGGAAAGTTTCAACATTACCTGCAAATCTAAATATTCCTTTGATTGTAAAAAAGTGTGCTGAAATACTAGGGATAACTGCACAAGATATGATGCTCAAGTCGGTTCCAGACTTTTACCCTATACCCATTTCGTTATTGGAAACTTTTTCAGAGTGCCCATGTTCTGTTTTTGTAAAGACTAGTCGCTCAGCTTCTAATAATGATTATATTCAAGTTCTTGAAAAGGGATCAGTGGTTTCGGGTAAGGTTTTATCTTATAAAGAAAAAGGTCTAGGTAATTTATATATTCCTTCTTCCCTGCGTTTGGATATTGTTAATAAAGCTTCACAGGTTGTTATGTCCTTATTAGATGAGCCTGGTTTAGAGGTTGATCAACGCTTAAAGGCCACTGAGCAAGGCTATGATATCGTGGGCGGCTTATTAGGTGAGGCCAAAGAAGTAACTCCTGAAGTAGTTGAAATTTCCAAGAAGTGTATGGAGTCTGTAGCAAAGGTTATCAACGAAGTTCCAAGAGCAAAAAACCTTCTACTCTCTATGCTCGAAAATAAAACAGGTTATCTTTATCTTCATTCTGTAATGGGAACATATATTGCCCATCATATAATCATAGAAATTAGCTGGGGCTCAGAAGAACATGCCGAAAAGCTATCCTTCGTATTTTTCTTCCACGATATGTTCTTGGCTCCTATTTTTGCGAGACACCCAGAACTTCAGTTTGAAGAAGACCTCCTTTTTCATGACTCTTTAGAGGAAATAGAAAAAGAAGTTGTTCTTAATCACGCTCGTTTGGCCTCTGAAATGGTTAAAAGTTTTCCAAGATGTCCTCTCGGTGCAGACGCGATTATTCTTCAACATCATGGAACGACTAACGGCATGGGTTTTACCCTCGATTATAAGGACGATATCTCTCCCTTAGCAAAGGTGCTTATTATAAGCGAAGGAGTTGTCGAGGAACTTATACGCTGTAAGAATGAGGCAAGAGATCCTATTCTGACTGAAATAGTCGCTCTCCTTCACAAAAAATTCACGAAGCACACCTATAAGAAAATCATTAACTGCCTAGACACTATTTCCTTTTAAGCTCTTTAACCAAATGACTGTAAGGCTCTTTAAAAGAACCAACAGTATATAAGCTGTTAAAACCTTGAATAATATTTTGAATTGTTGACGCAGTTATTCCATTGATAACGATTTGAATAACAAAATTATTCGCAATAATAAATATAGCTGACACTTTTGTTATTTTCCCGGAGTTAATACCTCTTGGGAAACCTGTATTGTCAGGTTGTTCGTGGTGCTCCTCTATAATAAAGTCAACATCTGTATATTGGCTAAAGTACTGTGAGCTTTCAGCTGCTTTTTTAGGATGATCCAAGAAGTTCTTCTTTTGAAGCTCCGTTAAATCATCTAAGTGAGGGTGGTCTTTATAGGTAATTGTTGACCACTCTTCACGTTCCAAAAACATATCATGAAGAATAGAAGCAAGACCCGTTTTTGAACGGGTAAGGTCAGACCTCCAGCCCATTGAACGAACCAAGAACTCACAAATAATACCTTTTAATACGGCTTGCTCGGCAAGATCTCCGTGTTCCATTGGGAAATTTAAAAGGATCTCTTCTAGGCTGCTATGCTCTTCTATTATTTTTCCAAAGTTTGATATTATTAAATCTACGAACTCTTTAAGTTGGTCACTAACACCCACATCTTTTATATATTGATGAGTCACGAGTACGGCAGCTACCAATGTTTGTAAGCGGCGCTTCCGATCGCTCTTATCAGTTTGGTAAAGGGATTGGCTGATTTTCTTAACTGAGTTTTCTAAAAACTTTAAATGCTCATTTTTTTCTAAATATAAGTATTTGATGTTTCTTTTTTGAAAGTCTTGAATAAGTGATTGAGGATATTTCTTATGAGAGCTTATGGCCTTTAGGAATTTTGTTTTTGTTAACTCAATATAGACATCAAAAGGTACTTGATCGTAGAGATAGAAATTCCGAAGTTTTAAGGGGAGAAACTCGCTTGGGTCTAGTTCAACGACTGATTCTTCGTATTCTAATTGTTTGGCCAAGGAGATGGCTTCATTAATTGAATTAATTAGTTCTAGGGGCTTGTAAGGTTTATTGTAAATTAAAACCATATCATGAGAATCAAAAAATTCTTCTTTGATTCTGTCTTTAATCATGGCCGCCGTACCGATAAAAATAAGGGGACGCTCTCCAATGGTTTCGTATATCTCTTTTGCCAGGAGAGTCGGATCGGTATCCTTCATTGAACATTCAAGAAGAATAAGACCAAAGTTTCCCTCGAACATAAAGGTGTCCAAAGCTTCCTGAGAGGTATTAACACACAGGAGATCAATATTGGTGAAGTGAGCGTGAAAAATATTAGTGATTAATTTCCACTCTTCATTATCACCGCAAATAAAAAGGGCTTTCAATGGAATTCCTTCATGTACTTATTATAGCTTACAAAAAGGATTACATGGCACATTTGGTACTTATTAATTTTCTTAAAAATAATTAAGATATGTTACGCACTTTTTAAACTAAACCATTGATACCACTCTTCAGGGTCATCTTCTTTTAATCTTAAGCAAATTTGTGGAGACCATTTTGGTTGTTCTGGCTTCTTCAAAAGACGCATATTCGCCTCATGAGGGAGCTTGTTGCCTTTCTTGGTATTACAAGGAGCACAAGCAGAAACAACGTTCTCCCAACTTGTTTTACCTCCACGACTTTGAGGAAGTACATGGTCTATTGTAAGGAGTGAAGCTGAGTGTATTTCTAAGCAATATTGGCATTTAAAAGCATCTCTCCAAAATAAATTTTGGCGAGAAAAACGCACTTTCTTTTCGCTCTTATGACGTGAGTAAAGGCGTAATATTTTTGGTAGAGTAAAGGAGTTGGTCACTCCTGCTATTCGGCGATCTTGGTATTCAGTTACAATTTCTGCCCGGCCTGTAAAAAGCAGGATCATCGCCTTTTGCCAATTGACGATACGGACGGGGTAATAGGTGGAGTCCAGTACAAGGGTTCTCATTGTTTAACACCTCCATGGCAGAGTTCTGTCAAATTTGCACTATAATCACTACAGTACGCAACATGATCTCTATCATAGGATACCACGGCCAATCACAGCAGGGTCAAGCTCAGGGAATAGTCGTAAGGAAATGATATAAATAGCTGATTTTCTTGAATGAATTAGTCTGTTAATGGGGAATGCTTTTCCCCATCTAGAAAGCTCGAAAGCCTCTCTAAAAGGAGCTTCCATTGATTTTCACCAAGGCTATCTTTATCAACAATGAGATGATGAAAGCTCTTTTTTAAAGATGTTTTCTCGTTACTTACTTCCATTACTTGCCATAGATCATTAAGTTTCTTCTCTCTAATGAATTCTCTCATTTTCTTTATGGATACGAGTTCATCATCAGGATCAATGATAACCATAGTGGGTTTCTTTAAGTTTTTATGAGAGATTTCTGCAACTTCTTGGCGGCCTTGTCCCATTGCTTCGTAGGCGGCAAGACTTGTCGTTTTTTGAGACCGATAGGCCTCAAGATTTTTAGAGGGGACTCCTATTCTTGAGCCTAAAAAAGAAAACCATTGAGGAACTTTTCCGTACCAATGAATCCAAGCCGCAGGCGCCATCATAACCATTCTGTCATAGGGATTAGCTTCTTGGTGGGCGATATGTCCTAGGCTAACAAG
>Ga0129324_10000172_pt1 | contig 45815 bp, 32 predicted proteins | sample CPBDNA_7_FD_96879 | JGI IMG/M metagenome (GOLD analysis project Ga0129324, IMG submission 96879) | Freshwater to marine salinity gradient microbial communities from Chesapeake Bay, USA - CPBay_Spr_15_0.2_DNA | ecosystem: Environmental > Aquatic > Marine > Coastal | place: USA: Chesapeake Bay... | reverse complement strand
TCGAACCAATTCTACCGCGACCACCAACTGCCCTAAGGCCATCACCTTTTGTTTTAATCTTTATATCTCTCGTACCTGAGGGAGCCTTTTTAGAGGCCGGCCCACGTGAACCACCGCCACCACCGAGGCCTCCGCCACCACCGGCGCCTGCACCAGCGCCACCACCACCGGCCGCAGCTTGGCCAGTCTTGATAGAGCCTGCGCGAGCTGCTCCATCTGTGAAGGAGTTATCTGTAGAACCTTCTGCTTGAACAATTCCAAACTCATTAGGGATTAGAGATCGGTCCGTATTACCGGCACCGAGATTGCTATCTTCATCACTATCAAGACCTGCTTGACTGAGGTCTCCAAGGTTGGCAGAACCCCCGATATTGGCATTAAAGCCACCATCACGAAAGCCCTCAAAGCTAACACCATTTGGTGCAATACAGCCCACGGCTTCTGGGTCTACTAAACACTCACTAGCTGTCGCTTCTGGAACTTCAGCAACTGGAAACTCTGGAGGCTCAAACGATTCAATATCATTAATGGCATCATCAACCATACCTGCCTGATCATGAAGAAGGGCACCCTTTACTCCATTGGCCAGGGCCTCGAGGCCGGCCTTAATCGCGATTCCTTTTACAGTGTCAATGACAGCTTGGTTTTCGAAGAGAAAATTTTCTCCATCTCTAGTTGAAATGGCCTGAACACAAACATCTGACTCACTTCCTGCTGAAGCAACGAGCTCTTCGGTGGTGATGGGAATAGCAGACTCAGCTTCCTCGCCATCTTGTGAGGTTTGTAAATTTAATTTTGTTAAAAACGAACTTGCGTATTGTTGTATTGAAATACCAAAATTATTTTCACACTTTTCTATTTTCTTATTAGGTCTTGGGAAGCTGGCGATCATTGACATTAATGTACCTGCTTTGGCCGCATCAAACGCCGCCATTTCATAAGCAAGGTTTCCTTGCTGCTCCAAGGAATCTCTCTGGACTCCCATCGCATCAGTAATTTGCACGCCTTCTTCACTACGCGCCTTCTTTGCGAGTTCGCCTTGGGCATCTAGTTGTTGGGAGCCAGCTCTAAAGGTTTGCTGTACTTGCATGACTTGTTTACCAATGCCGAAACCATCGATAAATTTAATAATACTTTTACATTTCATATAGTCATGAGTTTCAGGGCCTTCTTGCGTGCACTTTAATTCACCCTGGCCTGCGTTTTGGGCCATACACTGTTGTTTTGCTTGATCTGTAGGTTGATTCATGCACTCAAGTCCTCCGGCACCCAAGGCCGAAGAATATTCTTGATCATCAGTGAATTGATCTAAGTTTTTGTCGTAATTATCAATATCTGTTGATACTAAATAGGCATGACATAATAAGACTCTGTTAAAATAAAAGATGATATTATTTTTCTTTTGAGCAGCATTGTCACCATTACTTGTGGGGTCTGTTCCGACGAGGCTCTCTCTTAATTGAGGAAAGAAATTTTCATTAAGTCCTGTCGCACCCGAAAGATAGTCGCCGGTAGGATTTGATAAGATATCCTTCCAACTTTGCTCTGCCATTTTTTCACAACTCTTAAAACGTTCTGATCGATTTAGGGGGTGAAAGCTCTCTTGAGATGATCCGGCGCTATCACCAGAGCGTGCATTTGGTGTATTGCTAACAGGGATCAACTCAGCATAAATGGGGGAGCTGATAGTCACCGTTACCGCTAGAGTAAGGGAGAGGAGCAAGTGCATTTTCAGGTCTCTTGTGTAACTGTTCATAGATCTATTATCGACTGAATTTAGAATATTCTTGAGTGTTTTGATTGGATAAGGGGGGAGAGTCTATAAGCCATTGTAAATATGTAGAAAATGGCCTGAGTTTTTATAAAAACTTAGTTATGATCAGGCAATAATTTGAGGCATTTATCTTTTTAATAGAAATGAACAAAGGTTAGGGGTCATGGAAGTATTTGAATATAAATTTAAAGTATTAGAGTCCCATCTCGATACCTTTGGCCACGTCAACAATGCAACTTATCTTCAGCTCTTTGAGGAGGCCCGTTGGGAGCTTATAACCAATAGAGGTTGGGGTCTTAAAGAAGTTCAAGAAAGAGAAATTGGGCCGGTGATTTTAGAGCTTAATTTGAAATTCAAAAGAGAACTTAAAAATAGAGAGGTCATCACCATTACTTCTCAATCAGGTGAGAAACTGAACAAATTGGTGATGACAATGCATCAAAAAATGATCAAAGAAAATGGAGAGGTCGCTGCGGTTCTTGATATCAATGTCGGCCTGATGGACCTTAAGGCCCGTAAGCTTATTGAGCCGGCCAGTGAGTGGTTAGCAGCGGTAGGTTATGGTGAGGATATGTTAACAAAGTAGTTTATAAAAATAAATTCTGCTTCTTCTTTTACCGCATCTAAAAGTTCAATATCTTCACAATGGGGACTATCTAAGAAATCCAAGAAGTCTTGAATCTTAAAATTATTGAAATTCTTTACAGATAACTTATGACTGAGGTGCCATGGCTCTGGTGCGACCCCATCTCTATCTATCTCATATGGACGAAAGAAATCTGAATCCTGTAATTCATGATTTAAAAAGTCTCCAAGATCTGCAAACGGACCACCCTTTTGATATTCACTTGGGATCAGTTGAACCTTATAGTCTGGGTTTGTGTTGAGATAGTTTTGATCAATCACATCAAGGTCTGTGCCCCAGTGATGACGACTTAGACCTGGAAAAGCACTCCAGCGTAAAATGGCCCTCATGACTTCAACAGGTTTTAACGAGTTAAAATCAATGGGTTCACCATTGTCATTTAAGAGAGTTCTTTTTCCAGATGCTTTTAGGTTCCAAATGTTTTTCTGTGCTTCAAAACTTCGAAAAGTACTTACAGGCTTAAGGTCGATTCCTCTACTTAGGGCAGTACTTTGAAGATGTTCTAATGACTGGGAAACAGCAGGTAGTAAATCATTGAGGTTATTTAATAGATGGGTTCTATTGAGGCCAAATATATCTGGTCTAGAATTAAAAAGTTTCATCTGATTATTGTATCAGAGTAACACTTATTCGTCTTCGTCTTCGTCTTCGCCAAATAGACGCTTTAAACCACTTGTTTGGTAGCGACGAGAGATAACATTCCAAAGGCTGACATCATTTCTTTTTACAATATCACTGCCCTTATAATCGTATTTCTTTTCCATAAAAGTTTGAACCTTATTCCCTTGTCTAGCGGCAGCATCATTCCAATTAAATTTTTGGCCATTTCCCTTTCCACTCTTACCAATTTTTCCAGTGGAGGCACTTATACCAAAACTAGATCTTTTAACACCCGCTCTTTTCTCTGCTCTTTTTAATGAGCCTGCCATTGAAGCAGGTCTACTTGAGTTTGCGGCAAAGATCCCACTTGCAGGAGCATTCCCCTTGTTTTGCTGATCGAACTTATTGGTCTTCATGATAAAGTCATTGGCCATACTCTCGAGGATTTCCTTTGAGGGGAGATCTATTCCTTTTGCTTTTGCTTGGGCCAGCATACTATCCACTAACTTTTGGGACTTGGCCGCATTTGCATTTAGTGAAGCAGAGTTTAGAGTCGCGAAGGCTTTGTTGGCCCCTTGTGGAAATTTTCCTAAATTTGACATGGCCTGGCCGGCCCCAAGCTGAGCGCCAAGGCCGCCTGAGAGTATAGAGCTCGAAGGAGTTTTTGCACAAGCGTTCTGTTTGGTGACATTATTAATCATGCTTCTACATTTACAGTCGACATCAAATTGGCCGGTTACCCTTATACAACCTTGCCTTGGACCTTCAGCAAGAGGCTTTAAGGTTTGATTTTTTAACGAATAGTCAATTGAGTCTGCGGCAAAGAGATTTTGGCAGATAACAGAGTTTGTTCTATTATCATTTCTACTGCCATCTTGGTTGTAACAGTAACAGCGGTCATCCTTTACATCTTCTCTACCATCCGGACAAAATCCTGCGATATACTGAGAGTAGGTTTCAAGAACATCATCGATTTGCTTAATATTATCATCTGCCCGGCCGATTTCTTTATGGGCATGGAGGATAAGAAAGCCGTTTAGTGCCAACATCATACCAGACGCCACGGAGATTCCAGCCGATGTACCCATTTTAAAAATCTGGTTTTTGAATGTGTCCCTTGGGTCGGCTAAGGCGGCGCCTGTTTGTGTCGGTCCTTGAGGTGCACTTCCAGTTATACTAGTGCATCTTCCAGGAAGACCTGTTGGCGTTAATTCATAAATGGCAAAACCTAATGAGGCGGCAAAGCCCGCGACAACAGCTATTTGTAAAAGTCTTCTATATTTTGCTTGAGTCTTTATTTCTAATTGTTCATTACGAAGGTAGTTAAAAGCACGTACCTGCGCTTGATAAGAGCCATCATTGCCGGCCTTTTGTTCTTCGTTGCTTGCTTCTTCTTCAAAACCTTCTGAAAGATTTTTAAAGTTTTTCTTGGCCCTGTGCTTTAGAAATAAATCTCCAGCAATCCACGCAAATGATGTTCCCCAGAAAATAGTTTTTGAAGTACATTTTCCATTCCCTTGTTCGCCTAAGCTATCTTCTGAAACTCCTGCTGTGGCGTCTCCACCAGCAACCATAGCACCAAGGGAAAAAAGAGAGTAAGCAGCAGCGACTACTTGGGCGGTTGTTTCGAGCTTGTTATTTTTAAATTTATCGCCCTTATTAACTCCTGATTTTGATTCCGCCTCTTTCATAAAGCAATCATTAGGGTCTGCTGCATTGGCGCAGGTTTCTGCGTCTGCCTTTAATTCAATTGCTTCAGGTGTTGTAGTACAACTATTGAGTTCACCATCCCACGTTTTTGCAGGTCCAGTGCAGGCCGCACGTTGATCCTCTATAGTCATGGGGCCTTGGGGTTGCCCCGTTATGGCCGCTTGTGATTGAGCAAAGGTTGTAGGAGACCAGAGAGCGAGCTGGAAGCACAAGAGTGCCAGTGAGATGCCCTTCGTGGCATTGGTAAAGTATTGAGATAAATTACAAATTATTTGTTTCATCAGTCCGTATCCGTTCGCATTTAATTCTTTTCTTAATTATAACGGGCCTTGGGAAAGTTGGGGGACTCTTGGCGTAAGATTAGTAAAGATTTTAGTGAGTTCTAATGAATTCAGTTACTTAACGGAGTCGTCTGATCGATTACTCCGGGATGGAAATGCCTCACTTCTCTGTCAGATTAAGGCCTGAAACCGTTTCAAGCTCTTTACCATTTGAGAGTGACAAGGCTTTAGTGTTCTTTTGAAGACAGTTTTTAGAAGGTGATTTATCTAGGCAATGATTTAAAAAATAACGTGTTCCTATGGCCAAGGCCAAAGAGGTTCCTTTGAGTTCCCCAAATAGGCGTGGCCTATAGTTATAGGGGATGAAGTAATCAACTGATTTACTATTAATCAAAGACTCATCTTTAAAGTGAGGCTTATCACTTTGAACCCCCTGATGATAGCTTCCAAAAATTGTTGTACTTTCCTGTGGGTAGAAATCATGGGGAAATAAGATGGAGTCCTTTTTTATCCCTATCCCAGCTCTACCTGCAGCAAGAAAAATTGGAAGGTCAAGTTGAGCTAGCTCTGCAACTTTGTTTCGGTCACGATTATCGATTATTGGTAGTCCAGCTGCGGCCACAACAAGATCATAGGAGCCGCTCTTAATGGTTTTTACAGCGCGTTTCCAATACTCAAATTTTTGTTGGCCATATTTATTAAAAATGATCATGGGAGTAACAATTATTTTATCTTTTGTTTTTAAATGATTCAAAATCTCCGAGAGCACCCAATGACCGTGGTATTGCCTATTATTTAACTTACTTTTCTTGCACTGGTATTGAGTGCTTTGGGTGAGATCCATCACGGCAGTAATTTGTATATTCGCTTCATGTTTAATGAGATGAGGACAGAAAGCTGTATCTAAAAGAGCGATGGAGTAGGTCTTAGCATTAATACTTTGGAGGCCAAAAAAAAGGGTCCCCAAATAGAGGACCCTAAAGAATTTGTCTTTTGTTATAATCTTAAAACTTGAAAGGACTCTGAACATAGGGATTTTCATCCGTTTTATTGTACAGTGATTTGTACTCTTTCTTAAGATTATCTCTTAAACCCTTACCTAAGCGAAATAGTCCAGTACCTTTGATAGTATCTCTTAATCTATCTTCAACTTTAAGTTCGATATCCTGATCCATAACATCATCTACTGGATCAAATTTATCAAGAGAATGATCTAGAACTTGATACATCGTCCAGGCAGCAAGGTTTTTAGAAAGTGTGTTTCTTTTTACTTTCTTACCTGATTGATCAAGAATTCGTGCATAAATTCTATTATTATCACCAACCATTTCCTTATAACGATCATTATTAGTTGCATCGTAGGCCTTTGAGATATTAACAATTTCAGCTGTTGCCATGGCAATCATGTTTTCCATAGCAGAGCTTTTTGTTAAAACACTTCTCTCACTAAGTGCACTACCAGCTTCACTTACAAACTCGTTATTTGTCTTCATCATGCCTTTAAGAGTATCCATCGCCGCAACCATTCCTCTGGGAGTTGTTTGAGCAACAACTGTCATTTCCTTAACACCATCTAGGAAAGGATTCGTAAAACGAAGGTTAAAGCGTTCGTTATTTCCTTTTAGGTTTACTGGAAGAACAGTTGCGTTTCTAAGTCCAGATTGATTAGCTGCGAGGTTAATTCCAGCATTTCTCTCATCAACAAAAATCATGACAGTGTCTTCTGAGTTTTTAAGAAGAGTGGCCACTCCGGCCATTGTTGAGCCTCGTAAGTCATCAAGAGAGATGATCATTTTCTTGTTGAGTCCTTTAGCTAAAACATCTCTATTCATTCTGCTTAAAGATAAATCAATCACTGATGCATTTGCTAGGCCACCAACTCTCTCGAGGGCACCAATCAAGTCACTAGGATTCTTATCAGAGTTGGCAAGAAAAACAGGTTTGCCACTCTTAGCACTATATGGCGCTTTTGCCATTGTCGTTAAGGCGCTATTTAGTACTCCTAGAGTTACGCCTTGTTTTTTAATGACAGCTGTAAAGGTAAGGGGAGTGAAAGTATCTCTCTCACTAGCAACTAAGACTTTTGCTGAATTTATCGTCTTTGATCCACCTTTTTTTACTTCGCTGATATCATCAAAGTTTTTAGTGATGATTCCCGTTTGAGAATTAACTTCCAGCTCAACTTTTAGGTCACCAGTATATTTACGACTGGAATTATTACTAACACTCATTGAAAGTGTGTTGCCCTGATTAATAAGCAACTGAGAAGCAGTTTTTAGTGAACTAAGTGCCATTGGGTAAGCAACGGAGACCTTTTTAACATCACCAAAATTTAAACGTTCTGAAGATGTAGCGTAGTAGTGTCTCCCCTGGATTTTTTTCTCTGCAGTTAATGGAGAGAAAACTTTTAGGTTCGTTTCAAAACTATTGCCAATTTTCGCCCTCGTTGGAACTTGCCCCGCGAGCGCGCCTTTGATCGTCGTTTTCCTCTTGCCCTCAATTGTAGGAAGTTTCATCAAACTACCATCATTAACCTTAACGGTTACATTGTTAGCGGCCTTTGCTCCAAAATTCATAATTGTTAAACTATGAAGAGTTTTCTCACCAGGTTGAAAAATATCATCAGCTTTCGCGATGCTATCTATTCCGCCATCTTTCATAGCTGATGTCACAAACTTAAGGACAGGGTGATTGTTGTAAATTGCATCGACCTTAGCAAAACGATTTTCTCTGAAAATCTCAGTTTGCTCTTCTATATTTTCATTAAAAGTAGATTGCTCTTCTCTGCCAAAGTTTACTGAACGTATCTCTTCATATCTCTTTTTATAGGCAGCATCTTTTACTGATGCATAGGTACCCGTATATTCTTGAGATTGGGTGTTGGGGTTACTAACAGCACTTTCAAAGGCGACTCTTCTGGCCTCTTCCTTTATGATTGGGTAACGAGCATCGTAGGCAGCAGTATAGCCATCAGTTCTACCTTGCTCTGTGTAAACTGGGTATTCTCTGTTTGAGAAAGTTGAGTAGGCAGCTGCACGTGAAGACTCATAATTATTTATATAATAGTTATCAATCGTTCGAACAAATTGGCCTCTTCTGTTTTGGCGATAGCTCATTAGATAAGCATCCATAAAAGCCGTTCGAAGAATTGGTCTTCTTGTACGAGCTAAATCAGCATGTCTTCTCGGCTGAAAGTTTGGACAAATTTGATGATCAGGTCTCCAGCTTCTATCTCTTCTCCAGTTATAATCATCACGGTGATAGCGACGACTTCCAACTTGGATACAGTTAAATCCTGGGTAATCTGGAATAACTGGCGCGAAGGCACCAGCAAAGTTTCCATTTACGGCACTTGTTTCGAGAGCACCATTTTCATGTTTATCAATGGCCTGTTTCTCACCAATGGCCTCTCCTGAGCTTTGTCCTTCATCTTTCGCTCTATCAAGCCCAGCTGTACGTCCCTGTGCGGTACCAACATTGGCAGCGTCAGAGTCATTGGCCTCATCTTTACCATCGGCATTTCCGTCTTCTGTTGCAGCGGCGACATGTCCTTGATAAACACCTAGATTATTACCGTCGATATTCCCTTGAGTATTAGCAGTTGAGTTTCCTTCTATCTCACCTTGACCTAAACCACGGTTGTAAGAAGCAGATTGTCCTGCAGACCTTCCTGACTCGGTACCATCTCTATCACCGTCATTTTGTCCTGCTGGCAATCCAAGGTATTCAGCATAGTAGTCGCCATCAATCGAGCCTGCTTCTTCACCAACATTTGCGCCAACACTATTTAAGTTCATGACTTGTCTAATAAGAAGTTCCTTAAGGTTATTCTTTCTAGTCATGGATTCATTATGTGACTTTAACGCCTCATTATAAGTTCTTGTGATAGGCCTTAGAACTGCCTGCTGTGCTTTGACCAATGCTAGGGCCGTATTCTTTGCGGCCTTCTTTAATTCTAAAGTTTCTGCTCTCTTGTCATTTTCGCTATCAATCGCGACAACTTTATCACTTGCAGCTTTTAGTTCGTTTCTCTTTGTCGTTACAACTTGGTTTTTAGCCGCAAGTTGTTGTTGAGCAACCTTATCGAGGCGATTTGCTCGTTTTAAGGGGGCCTTTGCATCTTCTAGCTTGTCCTTAGCATTTGTGATTTTGGCATTACAGTCGGCAGCTGGAGCAGCACTACAATTATCATTTATAGTTTTTAGCTCACTTTTCGCCTTTTCAATGGCCTCTTTAATTTTGATAACATTTTCATTAGTCGAATCGGCCGCAACCTTTGCAAGATCTCTCTGCTCTGTCGCCGCTCTAACTGCCTTTCTTAAGTTAGGGAGTGACTTCTTTAAATTAGACTGTTCTGATAACGCCTGCACTATCGCGGCAGAAATATCGCTAATCTCCTTATCAATAGCATTTTTTGCTTTTACGGCATCTTCAAGTTTCTTCTCTTCACTATCAAGTAAGGTCGTTTGATTTTGTAACCTTCTCGCATAACCATTATTTTCGTCACTCACTCTCTTAAATTCTTCATCATCGAGTAGTTTAAAAGTTCTTCTCCCTACGTAACGACGGTCCCAGTTGCGGAAATCTCTTTCAGTTACAATCCGGCCTCTAGAGCCGGTTCTAACATCTCCGCTCGTGTCATCTCCACGGTCACGGTCGCCAGTTCTTCCACCTGTTCTGTCTCTTCTCTCTCCATTCCCACGGCCAATTCTTTCATTTGCATTTGCTTGGTCTAGCAAAATACCAGGTGCAAGCATCATCGTTGCCAGCATCATTGGTGTCATTTTCTTCAAAAATTTCATACCTTCTCCTCAAAAAGCAAAGTCAGTGCCATTAGGCACCTAATTGGACGTCTGTGGGCAGGGATGATCCCGATATTGGTGCAGGATCGACCCCAAAACTCGTCCTAAAGTTGGGTTTTCGTTACTCTAAACAAGGGTTCTTCAAAGACTATGCCAGTTTTGTTCACAAACGTGTTGCGATGCAGTAACTTTTACAGTGGCATCGCAGCTGTGTACAATTTTTTTTCATTCTAACTTGTGGATAATACTTGGACCCTACCTCAAAGAAGAACTTATTAGATGAACAATATCGGAGCCTTACAGAGAGAGTTGGAGTAGCTCCTAGTCTTTATAGTTTCTTAAAGAATTCACCCTTGAATGAGTGGCTAAGCCCTCTACTTACAGATGGACCATGGTGTGAGTTAGGATGTGGAAATCAGTCAATATTTGAAGAGGGCGACCAATTGCTATCTGGGCTTTCTTTAAAAAAAGATATCTTCGGCTTTGATCTCTCGAGTGTCGCCATCGAACAGGCGCCGCATTCAATAATTAATTATGAGCAGGCAGATTGCTCTCATTTAATTCCAAAAGGGCCTTTCTCTTTTATTCTCGATGGGCATTTTCTCCATTGCCTAAGTTCAATGCCCGAAGTTTTTCAAACTCTAGGAGTCATTTCTAATGCTCTTTTGCCTGGTGGTCTCTATGCTGGGGAGGTTATGACTTCTCACAAGAGTTTAAGCTTTGATCATGACCTCTTTTTTGATCATCAAAACTCTGTCCTTTATCAAGAAGATAGACCTTTACGGATTATATTAGAGGCCCGTGAGTGGGAAGGGTTATTTAATGATGCCGGTTTTGAAATTGCGTTCTTTTTGTGTCAAGCAAGTATTAAGATGATTCCCTGTCGCGATAGGACTCAAGCGATGAGTGGGGATCCCGAGTGCCTGCGTTTTATTTTAAGAAAATTACAGTAAGGATATTTTATGAATGGCAAAAGTTTTGAACTACTAAAAGAATCTTGGAATGTTCTTCGGTACACACTTTTTGAGGTGAGTGGTCATAAAATCAGCTTTCTTTCCCTCCTATCTGCGGTGGGCATATTCTATTTAACATCATTACTTAGTCGCTGGGCAGAGCGTGGTATCGGTCGTTTATTGGCCGATAGAAAAGATATCGATAGTGGGACGAAGGATTCTATCAAACGCTTCACTCGCTATACGATACTTATTATCGGCGGGTTTATTACTTTAGATACTGTGGGGATAAAAATGAGTTCCCTTGCCGCGGTTGGTGCGGTCTTAATGGTGGGGATTGGTTTTGGACTTCAAAATATTACTCAAAACTTTATATCGGGCCTAATTATACTTTTAGAGCGACCTATTAAAGTAGGGGATCTTGTTGAAGTAAAAGGTGTGAGTGGAAAAGTTGTAAATATTGGCGCCCGCTCAACGCTTATTAATACAAGAGATGATGTCTCAATTATCGTCCCCAATTCTCAGTTTATTTCAGAGCAAGTTGTGAATGAAACTCTCTCTGGTGAGCAAATTCGTTATCATGTAAGTATCGGCGTGGCCTATGGTACTGATCCACGGCTTGTAGAGAGAATTTTAGATGGTATTGCTCATAAGCATTCTAAGGTACTTAAGAGCCCAGGACCCAAAGTATATTTCAAAGGTTTTGGTGGTTCCTCTCTTGATTTTTCTCTTACTGTTTGGATCTCTGACATTTGGAATTTCGAATCAATTCTTTCAGATATTCGCTTTATGATATGTGATGCTTTTAAAGAGGAAGGAGTGGAGATTCCGTTCTTACAAGTAGATCTTCATGTAAAAGATAAACCTAATATTGAAATCCCCGCCTTAAGCTAAAAAAAAAGCCCCTCTATAATGAGGGGCCTCTAGTATTGTTCATTTTCTTTAAATGAAGTCTTTAATCTGGAGTGTGAGGAGCCTTTTCATGAGTTCCCCTCCTACTTAGGAGAAACTCGATCTCTTCAGGGTAGAAGATTTGCCCGTCTCTTAACTCAATTTGATGGCCTCTTAAAAGTTCTGCCACGTTACTTTGAGACATTATTCTAATCTTACTAACATCTATGATGTCACCGTAAAATGTCTCTAGTGCCTGAGGGTTCTTTACTTTGGCGGCCAAGGCCACGGGAACCCTTTCCCACATACTTTGGTCAATGTTGTTGTAGCTTTCTCCCGCTAATGTTCCGTGGGACATAAGGAGAGAGGTCATCGCTATCCAAAGGCATAATACTTTTCTGGTCATGGTATCCTCTCTTTGACTCCGTTTTTGGAGTTGTTTCCATAACCTTCCTGGTTGTTCTCACTTGAAATTCCTTTCCAAGTCTTCTGGTATCTATACTTCAAGGAGAGTGCCAATTATAAAGAGACATAACTTACTAATATCATAGTAATTGCCTGTGGGGCATAAAGACCTAGTGCGCAATGGCCCCGGCCAATATGTCCTTTTTTACGGGTCTAAGACATCGACACAACAATCCTGGCCTATAAATTTAGATTTTGCCTCTTCTAAGGAAAGCTTAGATATGGCCAACTCAATGGTGTTAAAGATTTTAGGGTCGGTGTATTCAAAGCGATCCAGCTCAGCTAACTCTAAGTTTAAAATATCACAAAACCTATTCCAGTACTTTTCTTCAAGACAGGCAACGGCCAGGTGACCAACTCCCTTTAATTGATAAATGTTGTAGCAAGGGTAACGGCCATTATGGAGAAACTCTCTCTGACCAGTAGAAGAGAGTTCCTTGCTGTAAAAAGGAACCAAGAGAGCTTCTACTGATTCTTCAAGTGATAAAACACTTTCTTGAGCAACTCCGGTCTCTTTGGCCATGATGTACGCTGCAAGAGAGTGTTGGGCCAACATAGCTCCATAGCTAATCCCGGCCATGGGTAAAAAGGGCGGACGAATTCTCTTTGTCGTTTCTTCGCCTTTATTTTTTTGATTAAAGAGATAGAGATCAAGAAGACGACTTTTGGCTAAGGCATTTAAATCGTGCATACCTGATCTGTCAGTATGTGAACTAGTCATTTGAATAAAGGAAAATGGTTTTGAAATAACTTCTTTCAGGGCCTGAAAGTTTACACCGAGTTGACCCTGTAACTTACTAGGTAAACCCATCAAAACAATATCTGCTTGTTTTAAAAGTTGAATAAGTTCGGAGGTATTTTCCTTTAGAGAGAAGCGCTTGATTTCCTTTCCTGAGTTTAGGGCCTCGTACCATAAGGAAAAAGAGGGATCCATCTTTTTAAAAAAACCATCTAGAAAAGGATCTCCAAACTTATCGTCTTCTATTTTTATAGTCCTTGCACCCATTGTATGAAGTAAGTGGCCAGCGAGTGGACCAGGCAAACGATGGGTAAGGTCAACAACAGTTAATTTACTTAAGAATTTATCCTTCATTTTGTTCTTTGTTTTGAGGTTTTAAAGTTTCAATAAAAGATTTAAGGCCTTCACCTTTAAGTTCACATTGTTGAAGGTTACAAATTTCCCAAGTCTCATTTTCTGACTCATGGTAATCCAAGACAAACCTAGGCAGAAAATAGGCCATAAAGGCGATAAATTCATTATTTTGCAGCCAGGCCTTTGGAAGCTTTACTACTCGGTACGCTTCTTGAGGGTACGAGTGGGTTCTAAGACCTTCTCCACCATTTATGGGGTTTCTTAAAATAAAGTGCTTACTGTCTTCTAAGTAAGAGTTTATCTCTTGTCCATATTCTGGATCCATAAATAAGAGGCGAGCTCTTTTGATTAAAGAACCTAAAGTCATGGCCATACTTTTAAACGACTGATCAAAGGGAGACAGTATTTGATTAGGATAAAGCTCATGGTCATCTAAGGAGATTGCTCTCGTATAGATTTGGTTGTCCTTTATGAACTCTTTTAAAATAAAATCTAGGGTATCTTTAAAATTTTGTTTAAAAGTAGGATTGGCCGTAATTTCATACACTCTGATCATACTCTCTGAAAAAGTAACGAAATCTTCAAGATAAGCAAGACTCGCTGTTTTAGTTGTCACATGTTTCAGCATCATTCCCTGGTTGTCATTTTTTAAAAGGAAGTTGGTAAAGTGACCCTCAACTGCATTATTGAAAAGCTCACTTGCTTTTCTCTTAATCAAGTCAATTTGGCAGTACTGCATAACATCCACTAAGGCCGAAATCATGAGAGAGTTCCAGCTCGAAATTCCTTTATTATCGGTAGCAGGTGGTATTCTGCCTTTTCTCTCCTCAAGTATTTGCTTTCGAACTCTTCTTACAATATCCCACGCTTCTGAGGTTAAGAAATCCTTCTTCAGCTTCGGGTCTAGAGAAACAACATTTAGCCCTTGTTGAAAGTTTCCTTCTTTTGATACTTGAAACCATTTGAGAATATCGTCTTGTTTTGAGATTAAATCGTCATCTTCGCTGGCCTTAACGATCAGGTCGCAAAATTCATCATAAGTAAAAGTAAAGTAAAGTCCTTCTACACCCTCGCTATCAGCGTCTTGTGCACTAAAGAAATAACCTGAATCGTGTTGCATCTCTAGTTTTAGATATTCTAAAGTGTTGATAAGGCCATCAAAAACCACTGGGCTTGGGAAGATGAGAGATAGCTTTGCGAGTGTTTTTAATAACCCAGCTTGGTCATAGAGCATTTTTTCAAAGTGGGGCACTAGGAATTGGTCGTCTGTACTATAGCGGTGGATACCACCTTTTGCATGATCTTGAAGGCCTCCCATTAACATCTTTTCTAGCGAGTCAACGATGTGTTGGCCTGCCTCTTGCTGAATCATGCCTTCGAGGACCTGTTCAATGGCCCACTCGTAGAAGGGAAAATGAGGGAACTTTGGGGCGTGCCCGTAACCACCATTTTCTAAATCAGCAAATTCCTTAATAGCGTCTAGTATGGCCATCGGGGGAGGGAAGTGTCCTTGAAAAGGAACTTCTTCTTTTGGTACGATCCCTTCCTGAATTGATTTTGTTACGTTCTTGGCATTCGTCTCTACTTGGTTATGGTCTTCGGTATAAGCACGATGCAATTCTTTTACTAGTTCCATAAAGGTAGCTCCTTCCCCTTGTTTTTCTTTTGGGTAATAAGTCCCAACAAAGAAGGGCCGCATATCTGGAAGGAGAAAAGCATTTAATGGCCAGCCACCAGTTTTTATAAAGAGCTGACAAGCTTGCTGGTAATATTGGTCAATATCAGGATGCTCCTCTCTATCAACTTTTATATTGATAAAGTTTTCATTAAGAAACTCTGCTGTTTCTTGATCACTAAACGATTCACTCGCCATGACATGGCACCAGTGACATGAAGAATAACCAACACTTAAAAATATGGGTTTATTTTGATCCTTTGCTTTTTGAAGGGCCTCTGGTCCATAGGGATACCAGTGCACGGGATTCTCTTTGTGGGCCTTTAAATAGGCAGATTTTTCGTCTTTTAAATGGTTGTAGTCAGTTGAGGTCATAGATGTCCTTCGTGCTTTTAATAAGTTAAGGCTCCACTATAAAAGAACTAGGCAAAACTTTGAAGATGGTAGGTGCTTCTTTATTTTGATATGGTGTGTTGAAATCGCGGGGAAGTCCTCTGGCATTGATTATTTGCTATGAAAAAATCTCGCGTCTATCTGTTGAAGGCGCAATCGCCGTTGCCATAGTGAGTCGAAGAGGCTAGATCAAGGGCATGAAACTATCTTCCACAAACGGCATCGAAACAAATCTAAGTAGGTACGACATCTTGATCGAGTACTGGCAGTGGTTCCAGGCCTTAGGGAGGTCATTTCTGACTTTTTACTATGCACTTACTCAGGCACCAGCAGCAGTTAAAATCTTATCTGTTTTGGCATGTCTAATTTTAATTGTGGAAGGGGCCCAGTACTCTGCTACTGGTAAGCTGACATACGGACATATTAATCAGAAGCCCATATATGGACCACCGCATATACCTGCTGTTTCCCCTAAGAAATTCTATTCTTTTGGTCAGGCAGGAGCATCGTTTGGACTAAAGTTTCCTCTTTATAGGTTAGAAGAACTACCACGCCACGAGTTGGAAGAGCTTATTATTGAAAGAGCACCTCAGCATCTAAAAAAAGGTCTAAAGAAATACCTACAGCTAGCCTTACATTTTTCCCATAAGTACCAGGTCGATCCTTTTTGGATTCTCTCAGTTATGTGGGTGGAGAGTCACTTTGATCCGACAGTTAAGAGCCCAGTAAATGCAAGTGGGTTAATGCAAATAATGCCTCAAACTTCTTTTTGGTTAAATCACCTTCTGGATCGTACGGTCACAGCTGATCTTGCATACGAATTGACGAAAGACCCTGTTCATAATGTTCAATTAGGGTCATTTTATTTAAAACGCTTATTAAAGAAGTTTTCAGGCCATTACGTTCATGCCACTGTTGCCTATAATATGGGCTCTGGTTACACAAAGAGACGCTTGCGTTGGGGTTTGCCTGTAGGCCAAAAAAATCTCTACTTAGATAAAGTAAGAAGGGCCTATCGTTTAGTTTCTAGCGGTGTTAAGAGACACTTTCAAAATAATGCACCAATGTACTTCAATACATATGTCGTCAAAAGGCGTCTTCCTTTTGAGTGGCGTGAGATTGAGTTTGTGACATGGTGGGAAACAAGCGTAGACTTTGATGACGTAGCGCTGAATGATGGGCCAATGCGTTCTAATATCTTATAGTCTAAGTAAGCTTAAACCTTCCACTCCTATGAAATCCTTGTTACCTTTTTCTCTTAATAATTATTCCTTAATTTAAAGAGAAATATATGCACAAAGTCATTGCCATCGATGGTCCGAGTGGGTCTGGAAAATCAACCATGGCAAAGAAACTTGCACAATCTTTAGGGCTTCTTTACATAGATACCGGTGCAATGTACCGCGCACTTGCCTACATTTTAGATAAGAACAATATTCCTTGTGAAGAAAGTCCACTACTTGGAGATTTTCTTGCTGGGCTAAACATTAAGTACGGTGAAAATGATTCCCAATTAATAGTTATAAATGGTGAAGACTTAACCCATACAATTCGCGAGCATAAAGTAAGTGCACTCGCTAGTGAGTTTTCTCAACTCCCTCAAGTACGGTCTTTCCTTTTAGATTTTCAACGTAAGTTAGGACTGTTCGAAATTTGTGTAATGGAAGGAAGAGATATAGGCACAGTTGTTTTTCCTGATGCCTTTTGTAAAATCTTTGTGACGGCCTCACCAGAAGTGCGAGCAAAAAGACGTTTGGATCAATTGAAAGAAAAAAGTAACACATCATCTGATCTCACTTATGATCAAGTCTTAAAGGATGTCATTGAAAGAGATAGACTTGATACTAATCGTTTAGTCTCACCTTTAAAGGTCGCAGAGGGTGCCACCTATATGGATACAAGTGACATGGAAGAAGATGAGGTTTTAATGAAACTAATTGAGACGAGTCGCCTTAAAGGTCAAGAGGTCGGCCTCTCGATATGAATATTCTCATTAACAGAACTGATGCAATCGGTGACACACTCTTAAGTACCCCTCTTGCTCGTTTAATTAAAGAAAAAGATAAAAACGCCCACATCGCTTTTTTAGTATCTCCAAGAAGTGGTGATCTCATTAAACTTTGTGAAGGTATTGATGAAGTTTTTGTTTACGACTCCAATTGGCCTCTCGTAAAGAAAATTTCATTCTTAAGAAATCTCTTTAAAAATTATAAGATGGAATACTACTTTCACCTTGGTGGTAGCTTTCTTCCTTCATTCTTCGCGGCCCTAAATAGGGTCAAGAATCGCGGCGGTCTAAGATCTAAGATCCTTTCATTCTTATTTTTAAATAAAGGGATACGCCAGTCTCGCAGCACTGTTGTCATGCACGAGAGTGAATATAATATGGCCCTGGCTGCGCCTTTTAATTTTCACTTCAGCAGCTCTAAGTACGATAATTACCGACCGATAATCAAAATTAATACTGAGCAGGCAAAACTTATTAGGAAGGAAGAAAATATTCCTAATACAAAAAAGTTAATTATTATTCACCCTGGAATGTCTGGTCATACTCTAAATTGGTCCAGTCGAAACTATGGAAAACTTATTAGTTTGCTATACAATAAATATGGGGACGACTTCGTTTATATGGTTTCATTTACTCCGAGTGATGAGCCTTATCTCATTGGTCTTCGTGATTATATTTCACAAGATACTAAGTTAAATAAATCTGTAAAGTATTTCGATGGTTCTGTTAAAGGCCTGATTCATTATGCTCATCTCTTAAGTGAGGCGAACTTATTTATTGGTCCTTCTACAGGAACGACTCATATGGCGAACTCGTTGGATATTCCTCTTGTTGCCCTTTATAGTCCTATAAAAGTTCAATCAAGTATGAGGTGGGGTCCCTACAAGCACGATAATAGTGTTGAAGTCATTGTTCCTGATGTCGTGTGCGGAGAAACTAAGTATTGCTCAGGAGCTAGTTGTCCTTATTATGAGTGTATGTCTAAAATAGAAGTAGAAGAAGTTTATATGGCCTGTGCAAGGCTGATCGAAAAGCTAGATGAATAAGAGGCGCCTGTGAAACTAATAACAGAAGATCGATTTAGAGAAATAACCAAGAAATTTTCCGAGTTACGGCCAATCGCTGTATTGGGAGATGTTGGTATTGATAAATACACCCTAGGTGAGGTCTCTCGAATTTCCCCCGAAGCACCTGTTCCCGTCGTTCATGTTCAGCGTGAGTGGGAGAAACTTGGTCTTGCCGCTAATATTGGCCACAATCTAAAGAGCTTAGGAATTGAGAGTACTTTGTGTGGAGTCATTGGTGAAGATATTAGGGCGCCACGCTTTGAGAGTTTATTGGAAGAAACAAACCTTAAAACATGGGGGATTGTTAGAGACCCAAGTCGTCCAACCATTTTTAAAGAAAGAATAACAACAAGTACCCAGCAGGTTTGTCGTATCGACTATGAAGATAATCTTCCTATCAACAAAAATGTAGAGGGGATTCTTATTCAAAGAGTTTCTGATTTTTTAGATGATCATAGTGGTCTTATTCTCGAAGATTATGCCAAAGGAACATTAACGGAAAATCTGATAAAAACTTGTATTAAAATGGCGAAAGAAAAAAAGAAACTTGTATGTGTTGATCCAGGTACCAGTACTTCTCCTCTCTTCTATAAAGGCGCAGATCTTTTAAAACCAAACCTTAAAGAGGCCAGGCTAATGGTGGAGTCTCTCGGTTATACTTATGATAAAAAAAGTTTAGATGAAATGGCCGCCATTCTCGTTGATAAACTAGAGTTAGAAAAAATAGTAATTACTCTTGGACCAGAAGGCATGGCCCTTCTTGATCGAAGTGGTAGTGGGAGTCTAGAGATTATTCCAACGGTCGCTCAGGAAGTATACGATGTGAGTGGGGCTGGGGATACAACGATAAGTTTATTGACGGCCGGTTTGTTGGCCGGAGGAACCTTGTCGGAAGCCGCCTGGATAGGGAATTGTGGTGCAGGGGTTGTTGTTGCCAAGAAAGGTACAGCAACTGTAAACATGGAAGAGCTGACAATCTTTTACAAAAAACTTATTGATAGTTATGCATGAGTGAGCCCTACTTTCCTGAAAAGGTAACCTTCTTCTGTGGTCTCATATATAGAGAAGACCTTTATTCTATTGAGGAAGTCTTAATATTGCTTGAGAGAGTTATATCTATTGACTCAAATCCATTAATTCATGAAGAAAAGAATTGTTCCCTTAATGAGTATTATGAAAAAGAGATGGGGGAGCGCAATGGTCTAAAAAGGATTTGGGTGTTTTCCAGCACTTTTGATGATCGTGATTTTCTATTAATGAAGAAGAAAATGACCAATCTTATTGAAGTAGAACAAAGAGAGAAATTTAATATGGAGGGGAGACCTCTAAATATTGATCCAGGTTATATTGGTTTGGAGCAAGTAGTGCTCGCCACCAATAAACCTTACTCCCATCGAATCTATTTTGGAGAAGGGATTTATGGCGAACTCACTTATCAATACTTAAATAAATCTTGGTGCACATTGCCATGGACGTATCCTGATTATCGCTTAGATAAGGTTTTAAACTTATTCGAAGTGGCCAGAGACCAATTGAAAAAGCAGCTAAAGGTGAGTAAATCCCAGTAAATAATTGATAATCCGTCATTTTAGTGAAAAAATGGCGGCTTTAATAGCGTCAAAAGACATGAGGCAACAAAATGGTTGAACAGTTAGATTCTCTTGCTCTAGAGTTCAAAGAAAAAATTAAAAACTTAAAAGGTGAAGCTGAAGTTCTTAATTTAAAAAGTGAGTTTCTTGGAAAAAAAGGAAAGGTTTCAGAGATCCTTAAAGGGCTTAGAAACTGTACACCGGAAGAGAGAAAGGTAGTTGGTCCAAAGGCCAATAAGCTCAAGGATGATATTGGCGATCTAGTCTCATTGAAGCTCCAAGAGTTTGAACTCGTCCAAATTAATCAGAAGTTAGAAGAAAATAAAATCGACTTAAATAACAGGGAATCTTTTTGGTTTAATAAAAATAAATCGGGCGGGATTCATCCAAGGTCGATGATCCAAAGAGAAATCGAAGATGTATTTCTCTCCATGGGTTTTGAAGTTTTAGATGGACCACATATTGAAGATGAGTTTCATAATTTTGAGGCCTTGAATATTCCAGGTGATCATCCAGCAAGGGATATGCAGGATACTTTTTGGTTTAATGATCCTGATAGTCCTGAGGGTAAGAAACATCTACTCAGAACACACACTTCAACAATTCAAGTTAGGGGAATGCGCGAAAGAACGCCTCCCTTTCGTTTTATTGCACCGGGAACTGTTTTTCGTTGCGAGAGAACAGATGCCTCCCATGAAATGGTCTTTAATCAACTCGAAGGCATGATGGTCGGAGAGAATATTTCAGTTGGTAATTTAATTTATTTTATGAAAACGCTCCTTAAGGAAATCTTTAAAAGAGATACCGAAGTTCGCTTGAGACCAGGTTTCTTTCCTTTCGTAGAACCAGGGTTTGAATTAGACATTCAATGCCTTATCTGTTCTGGGAAGGGTTGCTCTGTTTGTAAAAAAACGGGATGGGTTGAATTGTTACCTTGTGGAATTGTTCATCCAAATGTTTTGAAATCAGGTGGAATCGATCCTGAAAAATACAATGGATTCGCTTTTGGTCTTGGACTCGATCGATTGGTGATGATGAGATATGGAATAGATGATATCCGTCATCTTAATAGTGGTGACCTTCGTTTTAACACTCAATTTTCAGCTTTTTAAAAGAGAATATTATGCTTATTTCACTTGATTGGATTAGAGAATTTTCACCTATTGATATGGAACTTCCTCCTGATGAGCTTGCCCTCAAACTTACAATGGGGACTGCTGAAGTAGAAGGCGTTGAAACAATTAATATGTTTTGGAAAGAGGTTAAAACGGTTGAAGTAACTCATATCGAACCTCATCCTGAAGCGGATAAGTTGAATCTAGTTTCATTTAAATTAAATGATAATGAATCTTTTAGAGTTGTTTGTGGTGCTAGTAATGTACGTTTGGGGATGAAAACAATTTTTGCGCCTATTGGAACGACCTTGCCAATAGGATTTACTCTAGAGCCTAAAAAGATACGAGGTATATTGTCAGAGGGGATGCTTTGTTCTGAAGAAGAACTTGGTCTAGCAGATAAGAGCCCCGGAATTATGGACCTACCTGAAACAACTCCTGTTGGTGTTGACCTCCTAACTCTTTGGGATAAAAAAGAAGACATAATTTTTGATATCGATAATAAATCTTTGACTCATCGGCCAGATCTCTGGGGACACTTTGGAATGGCCCGTGAATTCTCTGCTTTATATGAAGCTCCCTTGAACTCACCCTTTAGTGAGGAGTGGACCAAGAACTTGGAAGGTTTATTCAATAACGAAAAATCTCCCATGGGTGTAAACGTCGAAGCTGATAGCTCTTGTCTGGCGTACTTTGGTCTAAGTTTAGACAATGTTTTGGTTACAGATTCACCCCAATGGATTAAGGATAGACTATTAGCAGTAGGCTTAAGGCCTATTAATAATATTGTTGATATCTCAAATTATGTAATGCTTGAATTAGGTATGCCTTTACATATATTTGACCGCGAAGAAATTGAAGGTGATAGCGTTAATATCAAATGCCTAGATAAGAATTTAAGTTTTACTACACTTGATGAAATAGATAGAGACCTCGTCGCTGGTGATACAGTCATTTGCGATGCTAATAAACCGCTGGTATTGGCCGGTATTATGGGAGGTCTTAATAGTGGTGTGACTGAAAAGACGACTAAGCTTTTCATTGAAGTGGCCAATTGGAAGGCCGCAGAGGTTAGAAAAACTTCTACTCGTCTTGGATTAAGAACTGATAGTTTAATGCGCTACGAAAAAACTTTAGATTCACAACTATGCTATCGCACATTGCTTAGAACTCTAGAATTGATTAAACAACTTTGCCCTGGTGCAAGCGTTGTTGGAAAAGTTGAATATGATGGCCAAAATCTTGAAGATATAAAGCCACTTGTTATCAATACCTCCGTTTTTGAAATAACTAAAACCTTAGGAAAAGAAATATCAACTCATAAAATCATTGATATTTTGGAAAGGTTAGATTTTAAAGTTACAAAAGGTGATGAAAGTTTAGAGGTCACAGTGCCAAGTTATCGCTCGACTAAAGATATTGAGTGCCAGGCCGATATTGTGGAAGAAGTGGGTAGGGTTATAGGTTACGACAATATCACCCCCGTTGGACCTCTTTTGGATGTAACTCCGGTTCGCCTAAACCCCCTTCATATTATTAAAAGAAAAGCACAAGACTTTCTAAGTCAGCATTCACATGCTTTTGAAGTTACTAGCTATCCGATGGTTGGAAAGTCATTACTAAATAAGTGCCAATGGCCTAATAACTTGGAATCTTTAAAATTAGTCAATAGTCTCTCTGTTGAACAAGATCGCATGAGAGACTCTCTTATCCCTAGTTTTCTAGAGGTGACCGCCTTAAATGCCAAAACTTATGATGACTTTAGGTTCTTTGAACTCGGTAGGACTTATCACCATAATGAAAAGAATTTTTCAGATGAAAAAGTTGTTTTAGGAGTTGCATTTTATTCGCGTAAAAGTGATCCAACCTTGGACTTATTAAACCATATTGAACGCCTTGGGAATTTTCTTAATATTCCTATGGATATTACAGATTCTCATCCAAAGTTTAAAAATAATTTAGTAGAAGAAAGTTGGGTTGGTGTTCATCCATTTGAATTTAAAAATCTAAGAATTATGGGTAAAATGGATGGCGTTGTTTTCGGTATACATCCATTAATCTTAAAGAACTTTAAGATTAAAGGTAATCTGGCCATCGGCCTTATTGACCTTACTCAGTTTGAGAAGAGGTCGATTAAGGATAAACTTTCTTATAGTCCACTATCAAAATTCCCTTCTTCTCGTTTTGATTACACTGTTTGTTTAGATGAGAATCAGAGTGTTGCCGACATTTTTAATGTATTAAATAAATTAAAAATTAAAGCAGAAGTTAGGCATAAAATTGTAGATATTTACACTCCTGGAAAGACCGACTGTTTCGTTACCATGGGAACTTTCCTTTCAGATCCCGAAAAAACTCTCGAAGGGGACTTCATTAAAGAATGTGAAGAAAAAATTATATTCGCCCTAGAAAAAGCGAGTATTTATCTCAAGAAAGGCTAATACTCCGTTATCACTTGCTTATATGTTTAACTTTAGTGATTTCCTCGCAACATCTTAAATCTATTAAGATTTGTCCCTATTTAATCCAACTTAAACCCTAAAACTTTAAATATTTAGGTCGAAAAGAGAATGAGGTCATGTGGCTTCATGAAAGGATTTAATGGCAAAAGCACTTAAGAAAATAGACATTTTGGAGGGAGAAGTAACGCAAGAGAAATCTAGCAACCTTAGAGTTGTGGATGGAAAAGAAACTAGTACGCGTGACTCTCTTGAAAAAGAATTTAAACTTAAGTCTGAGTTTTTTGAAAAAAATGTAAGTCTTCCAAAGCCAAATACAGAGGACTCTACTGAGGCCATTACCCAAGTTAAAATTTTTCGTGACTCTGGGATTGAAATTGTTAATCCAAAAGATCTTAAGAAGTTCATCAATGAGAATAAGGGTATTAAGCAAGTTGTTGTTGAAAAAATAAGCATTGATGAAGCTACTCGAATAAGCCTACTTTTTGAACCTCGCCATCATGCTAGTGAGTTTGTCTCTCTTGTAGAAGACACGATAGATAAATTAGATGAGAATGAAATTGATGGACAGATTGGATTCGAGCAAAAAGAAGACATAAAATACTTTAATCTAGATGAGCTTGAAAATCTTATTAATCAGGATTTTCTAGGGAAACTCTCTGACGGTAAAAGTGTTCCTGTTAAAGAACAAATAGAAGTTACAGAAGCAAAAAGCGAAACGGCCGAAGTGGAAAAAAAGGTTTTAAACTTTAAATGGCCAAAAAGTAAAACAGAAAGTGTTGAAGAAAAGACTCCCGAACCTTCAGCGAAGGAACCGAAGAGTACACCTAAACCACTCAAAATGAGTTTAAAACTCAAAAACAATGATCAAAATGAAGAAAGAAAAGTAAACTATGAGAAACATACTTTTTCTAGGAAAAAGAACCGTAGTGGCCATGGCTACTATTATAGAGCAAAGGACCATGTCGAACTTTTTAAAGTAGGAAGTTCATTCTTAAAGGATTTTCGCTCAGGTCTTAAATCATTCTCCTTTTCCTCTATAGGACTTAAAGAAGAGAGAGAAAAATCTGTTCTGGGGATCTTGTCATTTTTCAATTACCACGAAGATGTCAATATTTGTGTTATTACACCTTCTTTAGTGGATTCGTTCTACAGTAAGATTGCGACTCAAGCACGAAAGAAAGAGGCCAGAGTATTTGATGAAGACCTTCATTATGATTTTTATACGGGTGATGGGTTTGAAGTTATCGAGTATAGCGAATTAAAAAAGATCGAAAGAAAGATTACCGCCTATAATTTTGAGGATTTCTTAGACTTCTTAATTGATTCTTTTGATTTGATATTGTGGGATCTGCCAGAATTAGAGATTTTAGATTCTAATAAAGAAGTATATTTTCCAATCATTAGGTCTTTGGACAATGTTTCCTTTATTGTAGGAAAGAATGTTTCAAAGATATCAGAAATTAATGAAATGATTTCATATTTTAAGCGTTATCAAATACCAATAAAGGGGTTGTTATTTAGTAATTCAAGCAAAGACCGGGAGGATAAGAAATGAGCGGTCTTAAATTGAAACTAAAAAATCAAGTAGAGAAAGAGAAAGTAACTCAGGATACTTTCGAGGAAGGTTCTAAGAACTCAAGACCTGACCTTAAAATCCTTGATGCAAATGAGAATAAAAGAGAAAAACCAAAAAAGAAGAAGTCTAATAGGTATTTCTATAAAGTTAGTAATCACCACGAATTATTTAAAATCGGAAGAAGCTTTTATAGCGATTACATGGCCGGAGTGAAGTCATTTGCGATTACTTCTACGGGTTATCAAACGAGTCAACAAAAGACAATCTTAGGCCTTGCAAGCTTTTTTGATCATAAAGAAGACTTAAAAATAGGTATTATTAGCGATAATTTAAAGCAAGGCGCTTTCAAAGATATTGTCTCTATCAGTAAAAATATTCCTTATGACTATTGGGGTAAAGATAAAGTTATAAATATAAAGTCTTTTTATAATCACTTTGAATTTATCAACTTAGATGAAATCCTATCATTGGCCGTAGATAACGAATTAGGTGAGTATGACGAGGTTTTTGACCAAATTGTCGACCTTTATGACATTGTCTTTTGGGATGTGCCAGAGCTTCATAAAATACAAATTGATTCAGAAGGATACTTTCCTGTCATCATGAAATTTGAATCGATAAGTATTATTGTCGCTCAGAGTTTAACTAAGAAAAGTGATATTGAAGATATAAAGAAGTTCTTCTTAGGTTATGGAATTAACTTAAAAGGCCTTTTACTTGAAGAGAAGTCTTCTTCGTCAAAGAATGAAGATGATTCTAATGACTCCAATCGCAATAATGCTAAGGATAACCGACCGTGGTGGAAGAGGCTATTTAGTAAATAATGAAAAAACTAAATATCATCCTACATGAAACGACCATCATAAACTTCCCATTCTTTTGGAAGTTGATGATTCGTTATAAATGGTTCTCCATTTTTCTGCCCGTCATTGTGTTTGGGTACGCAAGTTATTTTTATCAAAATCAAAGTGATATCTATTTACGTAAAAAGTTTTTCAAAAATATTGCCACAGAGTCTGATAGCCCAACTAGTGCAATTGCTTCTGTTTTAGGTGAACAGACAAGTTCTTTGTCTGAAGGAGAGGTTGTAGGCCTTATTAGTTCATTAGACTTTCAACAAGAATTTACTTCAGAGTTAATTAAACTTCCAGAGTTTAGAACACTTAACCTATCACCAATTAATTCAAAATCGACAATTAATTTTGATAGTATAATGAAAGGTTGTAGTGGTTTAGAGCTTTGTATTGAGTCCAAACTTCGGGGAATATTGTTTTCCTTTATTCGCATAGTGCCAGACCGTCTCGTCGTTAATAAATATTTTGTTCAAGTGAGTTCACTAGATCCTGATACAACTAAGTTTCTATTGAATGAAGTTAGTAAAAGAATTGTTAAAAGTAGGGTTGAGGCAATTCGTCATAAAATTGATGAGCAAATTAAAATATCAAGTGAAATAGCTGATACGAAGAGAAAAGAGCTTAGTATCGTCGATATTAAGTCATTAAAAGATCAGGCCCGAGCACTTACTGCAAGTATCGCGTCTATGACTAATAAGATAGAAAGAAATAATCTTTTTAGACAAAAGTTAAAACTAGAACTGGCCTTAGCTGAGACTCAAGTTACGGAAACTAAGAAAGCCTATAAGGGCGAGATCAAGACCGATAAATTGCTCGTATATCAAAAGCGAAAGAGATTGGAAGAGAAAATTAAGAAGCTTGAAGAAGATATTGGAGCAGTTCAATCTGTGAGTAATTCTATCAGTACTCAAGATAATGTAATCGTAAAACAGCTTCAGGCCGACCTCATGTCATCTAAGAAGAAACTTATATCAATGGGTATGTCTGGGCGTAAAGTTTCGAGTGATGCTAGTTTTATCTTAAAGAAAGAAAATGAGTCTAACTTCACTGAATTTGACTTTAAAGTTAAGTCGGAACAATACAAGAAAACAACGAAAGAGTTTGACAGACTAATTTTGCAAAGGGAAGGACAAGTTAAGGAACTTAGCCTTGTGGATGAAAAACTTGAAAATATTAAGCCCTCATTTGATTATTTTAAACTTCTAGAGCAGAAAATACTCCAACTGACTCTCTTAAACTCTACTGTTGTATCTGACCTAGTCTTTGAAAATCAGCTGAGTACACAAAATGTGTATAAGAAAGTAAGTAAATCAAAAATCATACTATTTTCTTTATCTATAAGTTTGGGACTACTTGTGTTGGTTATTTCGAGCTTCTTTCTTCTCGACGATAGAATTTACGATCAACACGAACTTGAAAAGAGCTTTGAAGACCTCACTATTATTGGTAACACTCCTGACTTTGACTAACCGAGAGTAATACTCGGGATAGGTTTTTTTATCAATAAATCAAAAAAATAAAGTATTATTGTCCTATGGAAGGAATCGCCAATAATGCAGACCAGAAAACTTCACGTTCTCTGTTTTCAATTTTTATTATAATTTGCTTCGCAAACATTCTATTTAATATTCTGGGCTTGCCTGCGGTGAAGTATTTATACTTAGGGCAAACCGTTTTATTAGGCCTGTTGATTATCACCTCAGACAAAACCCAGATATTTTGGGCATTGGCCTTGTTTACTCTGTTCGAGGGCCAGGGAAGAGTACTGTGGGGCTATAATATAATTTTTAGATTGATCTTCGATATTTTCTTGGCCGGTCTAATTATTCGCTCAAGCATCTCAAGTAAAAAACTTATAAATAGGGAAGTGGTGCCCAATTACCTCGTTATTGGTATATTTTTTCACTTTATCTGGTTTGCTCTCGAATTATTTAACCCTAATGGTGCTGGGTTTATCGCAGGTATAGCTACCTCCAAGATATTTATTTTTCCTTTTTTATTATTCTTTTTTATTCAAAATTTTCCCATTAACTTAATGGAAGTTAAAGGTCAGAAGATGCTTCTTCTCTTTAACATATTTCTATTCTTAACATCCATTATCGTGATTATCCAAAATCAGTTAGATGAGAATTTTCTCTATGGTATCTCAGAAAATTACCGTTCTTTATTTGCGAAGTACTCGGCTTTCACAGGTTTAGTCTACCGTCCATGGGGATTGAGTTTTGTGCCAGGAGGCATGAGTGTTCTATTTTATTTAACGATTCCTTTTTTACTTCTTTTCAAGCCATCAATTATAGTTAAAAAGAATCCCCCTTTGCAGGCTTTTTTAAGTCTATTTAAGTGGCTTTCGATCTCCTCCTTCTTTTTTGCCTCTTTCGTTTCTCAGGTTAGGAGTGCAACCCTTAAGATGGTCCTTATTGTGGTCTCCTTTGCTTTTCTTAAGTTTATTGGTTCAAGGCTTAAATTTAAAAGAGGAGCTACGGCCCTAATCTTCGTCTTTGTCTTCGTATTTACATTACCTCTAACTTCTAACTTCTTAGAGAAGCAGGGAATCAATTTTGATGGTGCCTTAAGCAGATATGAGGGACTAATGGATTCTGGTATGTTAGCGAATAGGGCCAATTTTGATACTTTTATGGATATATTTGATGAAAGAATAGAGCTTCCCTTTGGCTATGGTGTGGGGATGACTCAAAAATTTCTACCTGACTTTGAGGAGAGGCGTAATAGACATTTAGATAAGCCTAAAATTTGGTTTTGGAGTAATGATAACTTAATTATTTTTCTCTTCTTAGAACTAGGTTTAGGCGCTTTTATTTATCTATTTATAATTGTCGCGGTAAACGTATCTTTATTCTCAAGGCTTATCACCTTACTACGCTGGAAAGAGCTTACGGCCTTTTCTTTGTTAGCATGTTGCTCAATGACTGTATTTGTTTTATCCGTTTTTAATTGGGGTTCGGTGGCCTTGCCATTTAATCCAGAGTCTTTCTATTATTGGTTTTGGGCAGGAACAGGTTTTAATGTTTACAAAACCATTAAGGATAAGAGAAGGGTTCAAGAAAAGAGTGAGAATTTAGATGAGGGTGAGTTTGATTCCTTTGAAATTGTAGATGTTTAGTATAAAATCTAATTAAAGGTATATTTATGAAAAAAATGATGACATTTCTTTTAGTTTTTCTTCTTATTCAACCTTCTTTTGCTAAAAAGAAAAAAGAAAATAAATCAAAAGATGCTGTTAGTTATAATATTAGAGAATTGGCCCTACCTTCTGAAGTCGAAAATATTGGTAAAAAAGCTGGCTCAATTTTCTACTCACCTTCGGTAAAAGGTAAGGTGCTTATTCCCGTACATTTCTGGGGTCAGATTAAAAATACTGGGCTTCACTTCATTCCCTTGGATACCAATTTAATCAATGGGATTTCATTGGCCGGTGGTCCAAGTGCAGATGCTGTTTTTGATGATGTCTATGTTACTACTTCTAGAGATGGTGAGAGAAAGAAATTGTCTTTCGATATTTCTGAAGGTGGCAATATAGATATTGAAAATTTCAAACTTCAGCCAGGAGATACTATCTTTATTCCAAAGGATAATTTTTATAGAGATAGGTCTTATTATACAAGTTTGGTGGGGGTTGTGCTTACAGTTCTGAGTTCAATTCTTTTATATCGCCAAGTTCAAAAATAGTTTTACTCTATTACTTTCTTCCATTCTTCAGCACAGGCTTTCCATGTGTATTTTGAGAGATGTTGGCGTCTTACTTCGTGATTGATCTGCCTTTCTTCATCTGTTATTTTGTTGAATCCTTTAAAGGTTTCCTTTGTTAAGTTATTAGCGTTAACGAAGGATATATTAGGTAAATCTACAAGTAATTCACTTGCCCCAACAGACTCAAATGTTGTGATTATTTGCATCCCTGATATTGTCGCCTCTAGAAGCACCAGACCGAAGGGTTCGAAGTGTGTCGGAAAGACAAAAATATCACAAAGGTTATAAAAGAGTGGGATATCCTTAGTAAAGGGAACGTGGAAGATATTTTCTTTTTGAGGAAGTTTAAAAGTACTTCCGCTTTCTGATTGACCTACTACGATAAGGTTACAGTCTTCCGGTATTAAATCCACAAATAGTGGTAAACCTTTTCTTTCAAAAGCTCCCACAAATAAGAAAGTCGTCTTATTGATATCTAAATTGGCAAGTTCCTTGTGAATAGTTATTAGTTTCTTAAGCTTTACTTCTAAGGATATTTCAACATTGGGTTTAAACTGAACTATGTCGGCCGAAGAATAAGCTGTGACATGATTTTTCCCTTTTATATTAAAGCGGTCTATAAATTTATCTGCAATGAATTTTGACAGGAATACAAATTTCAACCCCTTCTTCTTATAATAGATGTCTTCGCATAAGGTTAAGTATCTTAAAAGTATTTTCTTATACATAAACTTTAGAGGGCCCATCTTATTGACTTTAAAATACTCCTTTTCCCAAAGGAAGTGGGCGAATTGAATATTTATTATGTCAGCGTTAAAACTACATACTCCAATTGAAATGGAATGATCGCTTTCATTTGTGAATTTAGCTTTAAATAATCGTGTGTAGATTTGAAAAAATAGGTTCCTTAAAAGAAAGGGCTTAATGCCTGAAAAAGGAACCTTTATGAATTCATAGGGGATATCTCTTTCTAAATTGATATCTTCTTTAGGGGCATGTGAGTAACAGACGACTTTTACCTTATCAACAGGTAGTTGGTCTATCACTTCAATCATGGCCCTTGAATGACCAATTTGGCGAGTATAGTCGTGTACATAAACAATAAGATTCATGGCTTCATTGTATTGTTAACGATTGGTTTATAGTCATAAATCTTATTTTACTAAAAGAAGAATTAAGCAATCTCTTTGTAGTCCACTTTTATATCAGTTTGCTGATCTTGACCACTGGATTTACCAGTAGATTTTGTTTCACAAGTTGTATTGTTAAAGCATGTAACACAAGGATCTGGTAACTTTTCTTCTTTTGTTATAAATATTTTTCTCAAATACTTAAAGTGTTCGTTATTGAATACATTCTTTTCCCAATACTTACCGTTTCGTTCAGTGTTGAGCATTTTTCTTTCGCACCCACTTACATTCCCATCACCGTCAATACTCATAGAGAGAACATTATCTCTACACAGTCTGTTATTCTTCTCACCATCAAAGATAGTTGGAAAGGTTACGGCAACTTTATAGGTCTTCGAAGCTAATTCATTAATATAATCCATGGCCTCCTTATCATCAGAGTAAATCGAGCGTTCTTCCGCCGTCATTCCCGGCGTCGTCCAAGGCATGAAGTGAGATAGGATAACTTGATCAATGCCAAGCTCCTCGGAAAACTTAATCATTTTTCCCATGTTTCTATAGTTTTGCTTGTCGACCATTATAGTCGCTGTGATTTCCATGTCTGAGTCAGGAGCTTTATTTCTGGCCTCTACTAGTGCTCTTGTGTTGTTAACCACCTTGTGAAAGTAGGTCCCTTTGTATCCAGTAAAGCGTTCGTATTCTTCCGGATCTATCGAATTTAGACTTATGTTAAATGTCTTTATTTTGGAATCGATAATCTTTTCTATGAATCTCTCCATAACGAGTCCATTTGAAAAGAGTGTTGATCTCATCTTTTTCGATTGGGCGTACTTGACCATCTCGTAAATATTTCTATTAAGAATTGGTTCGCCATTTCCAATGAAGGATATAATGAGCGTATTAGGGAACTTTTTAAGAATATCCTTAAAAGTGTCCATCGACATATCATCAGAGCCCTGATACTTGAATTCGTTATCTTCAATAATCGTAGAGTGAGTCAGGCAGAAGTCACATTTCATATTACATTTTGTCGTGAGGAATACCCCAAGCCTTGGAGGATCATGTTTAACATCCAATGCCCAAGGGAAGTGGTAGGCCTTATACCAATTCCAAAGTTGACCAAAACGATATTTACCTGTCACTAGGGCCTTTGCGCCTCTTGCGATTGACATCACTGCCTCCTGATGTGCCGTTATTTCTTATCTTTTCGGCTTTTTTACTGCTTTTATTAATCCTTATTTACTCACAACGGAAAATTTTGCACCTCAGCTAAATAGTTAATTTTATTATAAAATTATGGTGTTGTTCTCTTTTAGTAAGGCGATAAATTGAGTGGAAGTCTAAAATTTAAGTCTTTAACAAGTCTTATCGGCCAAGTCATTCAGTTCGTTGTTGGACTAATTATTACTCCTTTTGTCATTAGTAACTTAGGTGAAGAGTACTTTTCATTGTGGATATTCTTTTACACATTCATTTCCTTCGAAGGTCTTTTTCTCTTTGGCACAATACAGTCAGTAAACCGCTATGTTCCTTTCTATCTTGGCAAAGACGATAACGAATCACTCGTCTCTTTTGTTCGTTCTCATTTATATTTTTATTCCTTTGTTATTCTTCTCATTTGGCTGTCAGTATATTTTCTTAAAGATGTCGCCTTTAACTTTTTTGAATTGCCAATGGACATCTATATTGATTATTCACGTAGTATACCCATTATTATTACGGCCTTAAGCCTTTCAATTTTTAATAAACTTTTAATTGGCGTCAATAATGGCCATGAAAATTATGTCTATTATAATATTTCATTAAGTGCTTCAATCATCTTGAGATTGGTCATTATCTTACTGTTTATTGATAAGGGCTTTCTTGTCTTACCTTGGGCACTTCTGTGTAGTAATTTATTTCTCTTTATCCTGTTAGTATTTTCTAAGTCTCTCCAGACTAAAAACTACTTAAAGGGTTGGAGCATTCAAAAGGATTTTGATTTTTTAAAGATCTCTTTGGTATATGGAGGAGGAGGTATGCTTATGTATGCTTCCGACGCACTCAGAAATCAATTGGATACTTTTTTGATTTTAAAATTTATAAATTTAAAATCAATAGCCTATTATAAGATAGGAACGACATTAATATTTAGCGTGAATGCTCTATGTTTTGGTCTGTTTGGTGTCCTACTTACACGTCTGTCTTTTCATAAGGGTGCTGGAAAGGATGAGGTATTTAAAGGCCTTTCCTTCAAAAGTTTTTTTTATTCCTCAGTTTTAGCAAGTTACTTTATTCTCGGCATATCATTAATGGCACCAGATTTTTTAAAATTATGGATTGGAGACTATAATCAAGTATCCCTTAACATAGTTTACTTGATGCTAATTCCCCAGTTGCTTATGATAACTCAATACCCTGGAGTGAATATTATGTACTCTCTCAATAAGCACAATATTTTAGGGATAAGTACATTTTTTGAGGCAATTTTAAACTTTACGATAAGTATTATTCTAGTTCAGAAGATTGGTGTTCTTGGCGTTGTTATAGGAACTGCTACTGGGTTTATGATTAGTAAGGGGCTGCTTATACCGTTAATGCTTAAAAAATATGCTAATTTAGGCATCTTTAAGCAACTCTCAGTACTGGTACCAAATTATTGCATAGGTGTTCTGTCCTATGGACTCATTTACTTAGTCTTTAGTAATTTTTCTTTCGAAGTAACTCTTCCTATTTTTGTTTTAAAATGCTTTTTCATCACTTTTGTTTATTTTATACTTTTTAATATTTATTACACTTTTTTTCCAAAACCTGAAGCAAACTTCTTTAAAATTAGTGAAATGGTAAAATATATAAATGCAAAAATTTAAACTTACAATGTATTCAGTCTATCAATATCTCAGGCATCTTTTTTCTCGTAAAAGAATAATTATGTATATTGGGGGTTATCCAAATATTTCAAATGTTGGAGATGTTGCTCTTTTTAATGCTTATGAAAAATTATTTATTGGTCACCCCATTATTCATTTTAGAGGTGGGCGAATAGAGTCCTTTCTTTATTCAATTTATAAAAAAGCGGATATTGTGCCGCTACTTGCTGGTGGAACTTTGATTAATCATATGTGCCTACGTGAAGCAAAAAAAGGTAAAGAAATATTTGGACCTCTTTATGTATTGGGTACAGGTGTTGCTCAAACTTCATATTGGGCGAATCGAGAAGGTTATTCTTTGCAAGAAACTGAGTGGAAGGAAGTTTTAAAAGATTCCCCTTTTATAGGCGTACGGGGCCCATTGAGTATGGAGCAACTTATAAAGATTGGTATTTCTTCAAAGGTTATAGGTGATCCTGTCTTATATCTCTCTAGGCCACTAGAGCGAAGTCTTAGTGATAATGATTTAACTGTTGGCCTAAATGTTGGGAGCTCTCTAGGGAATGTTCAAGGCGGAGAAGAGAATCTAAAAAGATTTTTTCAAGAACTGGCGCAGACTCTAAAAGATAGGGGATATCAAATCATCTGGTTTGTGGTTTGTCCTGAGGATCTTACGATTACCGAAGAAATTGCAAGGTTAACGGACACGAAAACGATTGAGAAAGTTTATCTTTCTTATGAGGAATATTTTAATAAAGTTCATGGGTGTGATCTTTTCGTTGGTACAAAATTGCATTCAATATGCTTAGCTCTTTGTGTGTCGGTGCCCTCTATCATGATTGAATATCGTCCTAAATGTCGTGATTTTATGATGTCTTTAGAACTTGATAATTACTCTGTAACCACAGAAAGCTGTAATACAGAAAACCTGATGAGTGTTTTGGATAATATTAAAACGAATTATAGTAGTTATGTGAAAAATCTTAATAGTCATTTAGCGCACTATCAAAAAATACTTAAGACTAGTGCCGAGGCAATTATTAAAAAGGAAGATGATTGAAAATTTCTGTCATTGTGCCCACATTTGAAAGAAGGAAGAGCCTTGAAGCATTGCTTAATTCTCTTTCTGTCCAAACTTACAAAAATTTCAATGTGATAATTGTTAATAATAATCCTGGGGGCAGTGGTAATGATTTTATTCAAGGAATCGTTAGCAAATTTCATGACCTTCATTGCGCCATCGTTACCTCAGGGAAAAACCTAGGTGCTGGTGGTGGTCGTAATTTTGGGGCCTCGTGTAGTGAGACAGAGAATTCAGAGATTCTGGCCTTTATTGATGATGACTGTTTAGCAACACCTAACTGGCTAGAGGTTATCGGGTCTTGTTTCTCTCAAAAAGACGGTCAAAAAGGCGATAAGATAATCTATGGAAAAGTGACCTCTGATTTGCCTCCAATGAGGCCTATTATACATGGCTTCGATATGAAGGGTGGCGTTTTTGGCTCTGGTAATTGTGCTATCTTAAAGGATTTCTTTTTTCAATTAGGAGGTTTTGATACCTATTTAAATAATTGGGCCGAAGACTTTGAGATCGGGGAGCGTTGTCGCAAATTTGAGGTCACTCCTACTTACATAGACAAGCTTATTGTTAATCATCCTCCAAAAATTATTCCTTACACTTTTCATGCTCATATACTTAAAAAAAGCTTCTATAAGAAGTTCCTCTATATTATTAAAATAAGAAATTACGAGTATAAGTCTCGAATGCAGTATGATTATTTTGTAAATGGCCTTAAGAAAGGATTAATCGTTATTCTTGCGATTACTTTAGCGATGATTTTTCATCCAGTTTTTTTAATACTGCCTTTTTTGATAAATGGGGTATTTCAATTTCCTAAGATGATGAAAATTTATACCAAAGCTAAAAACTACCCTTGGCCCGAGGGTAAGATAAGTATCCCAAACCTGATAAAATATATGCTTTTCTCATGGATAATCGATATCGCGAATTTTTTCATAATTACATTTTTACTTATTCCTTTTAACCAACTGAGGATCGTCAATAGTATTTATGTAGAACTGCGAAGTGCAGATATTCTTAATGGCGCCTCTTTTTTCTCTCCGAAATAATTCTTTTAACAATTTAATCACATGTAAATTTAACTACTTGAAGTGCCTCACTTTAATTTTAATCCCTTATGTATGTTTTCCTAACGCTTTTCACTACTTAAACCGAATAGGTATTAATGAAGAAGGGCCAATAAATGAGCGATAAGTTCTCTTTTTTTCAGTTTTTGATTAACCGCGATTTGTGGTGGATTTTTCCAACAGTTTTTGGTGTTGGTACTGTCCTTTTCTCTTCTCTCTACCTTGTCGCTCGTTCTCCATTTACTAGTTTAAAAAAAATATTCTATATTCCTGCACGAAAATCAATAACAAATGCCGTTCAATTGGGTGGTTTGCCTTTAAGCCTTTCTATAATTAGTGGAATTTTCCTTATTTATAATCATAAGTATTTTCACTCATTTTTTAGCGAGTTTGACTATTACAGCATCAAGTACTGGCTTTTAAGTTCATGCATTATTGTGCTCTATGGTTATTTCGATGATCGCTTTGAACTTAGGCCTATGGTGAAGCTGTTCTTACAATTATCTTGTATTGGTTTATTTGCTGTTTTAGAGTCTAGGGTTTTGTTTCCAAAGTGGGGAGCACTTGCCTTTATGGTGATTAGTTTTTGGGGTCTAGGTGTTCTAAACGGTAGTAATCTTCTTGATGGGCTCGACACACTGACGATTAAACTCGGTGGTGTCACTTATTTCTCTTTTTTAATAATCGCTTATAATTTTTCTATTCCCTCCGCAACAATCGGCAGTCTTGTTGGCCTATCTGCTTTAGCTTCTTTTTACTTTTTTAACAAAGAGCCTGCAAAGATTCACTTAGGAGAAATTGGAGGTAGCTTTATAGGTTTCACGAGTCTCCTTTTCAGTTGTTTTGTATATAGTTTTTTGACCCGTATTAAGGTTGGTCAACCTGATGCACTTGCTATGTCTCTTATGCCCTTATCTCTGCCTATGGTTGAGTTGGGAGTTAGTTTTTTAAGAAGACTATACACTCGGAAATCTCCCTTTAAGGGCGATAGGTTTCACCTTCACCATATTCTTAGAAATTATTATAACTTTAGCCCCTCTAATGCTTCATCTGTCTATGCTCTGGGATATGCTTCAATTATGGGCATAGGTTTTTCAATTACCCACTATTTTGGTCCGATTCTTGGTTTAGTTTCATCAATTGGATTGTTGACCTCTGGATATATCGCAATAGGCTTAAAGCATTGGGAGAGTGAAGATACCTTAAACTTAAGACCAAATGCTCTCTTTGTTTACCTTCTCAAAAAAGATATTGGTGTTATTAGTTCAATTGAAGTTGATGATTTTCAAATCCAAATTATTGGAAAAGAGGAAGCCGATCTCCTCGACCTTGAACACTCAGATGAGAAGGAAAGTTCTCATGATAGTGGAAAAAAAGCTGCATAATTCCTTCTCACAAACCCAAAACAAGTTTATCCTTTATATAACATGCTTCATATTAATTCTGAGACATCAGAAATCTTAATCACAACTCCTGATTACCCACCTAAATTAGGTGGGCTCTCTACATTTACTAAATCTATTGAAAGAGCACTACAAAACCTTGGTCTAGATTATGATGTTTTGGTCTGGGATAATGTCCAACAGCTTAAGGGCAACCCCTTAAAACACAAATATAAGTATGGTCTTCATATTCATTTCTTTGGTGCTCACTATCTTTCTCATTACATCGATAGAAATATTAACTTTATTCATGGAAGTGAGATTCTTTTCACGAGTCCGAATATGTTAAAAAGAATTTATAAGAAGCTCTTTAAACGACATTTTCTCGCTTCATTGGAGAAGTCATTCTTTAATGTCTTTATTAGTGAGTTTACTTTAAAAAAGACCTGTGAGCGTGGGCTAAAATTATCTTATGATCGTGATATTGTCTTTCATAACTGTATTGATATTTCTAGCGCTAAATTCGTAAAGAAAAGTCTAGAGGATCAGGTTATTAACATTTCATGTATCGCTAGAGATGTTCCCCATAAGAACCTTGATTACGCTTTTAAAGTATCCAAAGTCATATCCATGGCACTAAATAAAACTGTTCATTTGTTTATTACTAAAGATTTTCCAAGTAACGAATTTGTTAAGGTGGAGAATATCTCTAAGGTTTCAAATGAGTTGCGTGGTGAGATTCTAAGTCAATGTCATTTTAATTTATTACTAAGTTTAGATCACTCTGATAGAGGGTTCTATGAAGGTTTTGGTTTAACTGTATTAGAGGCCGGATCTTTTGGTACTCCTAGTATCGTCTCACCCTTTGGTGGTTTAGTGGAGTCTTGCCATGATGGTGATACCGGTTGGATATTGCCACTTCGTGACAACGCCTTTAGTAAGTTCTTTTCTTCATTAACGGATAGTGATTATCAAAGGGTATCTAAAAGTGTTTATGAGCATACTCGTTTGTCCCATAATGAGAGTTTGTATGACCATTTGTTAGCGCGGGTCATGAATGAGCAATAACTCTAATGTATATTGTTTCTTAAATAGTCCATATCTTGGTGGTGCTGAGCGAAGCTTTGTTTTACAGGCTTCAGACCTCAAAAAAATGAAACCAAATTATGTCGTTCACTTTTATCTACCGTATTTTCAAAAGATAGAAGAGACATCTCAATTGGCAAACTTTATTGTCGAAAATGGGTTTCGTAATAATCAAATCTCTTACTATCTCTACAGTCCCATTCTTTACAATTTAAGTCGAAGTCACGGTTTAGGGGTTCTTCTATGGTTACCCCAGGTCTTGTTTGGTTTACTTGTTACCGTAAAGAATCTAAGTCGACTTAATCTTTCTAATCCTCGTGTTTGGTGGGTAGGTGGCAATAAGGTGGGTTTTGTTGTCTATCTTTTGGGAATTGTATCGGGCTTTAAAGGAAGACTATTATGGCACTTTAGAGATTACCCATATGCCATAGGCTTCTATAAGCTTATTTGGTACCTTTTTCGCTTGCCCCACCAATTCAAATTAGAGGCCATTGGCAACTCTTTTGATGTCGCTGATCATATTAAATCTTTTAGGCGTTATTTTTCAAAGATTCATGTCCTCTATAATCCTGTTGGAACTATCCCTTTTAGGTTGAGTCATGACGAACCTCTAATCTTGGGTACCGCAAGTATGATGGCACCATGGAAAGGAATCCATTCTTTAGTATTCTTTGCTGAACTCTATAAAAATGAACTTAAAGACCTTGGTTTTAAAAATTTCTATATCTATGGAGACGAAATTTATAAAACTAAAGGACAGCATATTGGATATAAGAGTTCACTAATTAGATTGGCCCGTAAGTTTGAAGATGATTTTGTCGTCTTCAAGGGGATGGGAACTCCTGCAGATATATTCTCTAGTTTAGACGTATTTATTCATGGAAGTCTCGAACCCGAACCCTTTGGTCGTGTTATTCTTGAGTCTTACCATGGAGGTTCCGCTTTGATTAGTACGGCACTAGGTGGTAGCCATGAGCTTATTGAGGATGGTCAAACGGGATATGTATTTAAACCTCATGATTACCAAGGCCTTTTTGAATCGATAAAAAAGGTTTCAGGAGATGATCGTTTTAGAGTTATTCAAAATGGTAGGGACAAGGCCCATAAATTGAAAGAGCTTTATTTAAAGCAACTTGAATCAGCTTTTTGATTTTTGTTTTTGGTGCTGATGAAGGGCGTATATTAAGTTTTGCCAGTTTTTAAAATCATTCATGTCATAAAATTTCAGACAAAAACCACTTCTAAAAGTAATCTCGTAAAACTTTTCTTTAAGAGCGTCTTTATATCTTTCATCAATATTAGGATCTTCTGTTTTCCATACCTGGTTGATATTTAGTTTAATAGGCTCTTTAGAGCCAAGGCTAAAGCTTACTTCGTTATAGCTTTTCAGGGATACATGATTTGGCGAGAATACTTGAATACCGCCAAGAGAGATGTCTTTTATAAAGAATTCACTACTGCTAAAGTTTGGGAATATAAGCTTGGGCTTAAGGTGTATGACCTCATATCTTGGAAAGTTTCGTTGAACCTTCAAAGTTTTGTCCTCTCTGCTCCGGTACGCTTTTCTTCAAGATAAAGCCATTCTCTCAACTTCTCTCTATTGATCTCTATATTATCTTTAAACTCTTGGTTAACCTCGGATTCCAGTTCTAGCTCTACTAGGAGTATCTCTCTATCCTTGCCTTCCCAGTGAAGAACAATAGGGAGTTGTTTAGAGTTTTCTGACAATTGTTGTTGTAAACCCTTGGTGAAAAGGTCAATTTTTTTGCCAATTAGTCTAATAAGTCCTGGAATTTCGTATATAGAGTAGGTGCTGCCAGTTTTGTAGGAGATGGTGGAGGAATACACGCATTGAAAGTCTGCACCCTCGTTAATAGACTTTAGGAGACACATACTGGGTGTCTCCATCCAAGAGGAGAAGAGGTTTTCTGGTGAAAATTCCTTTGTCATTCTAAATATTATAGACCTGCTATGTAATTTTTGGGTACACGAAAAAAAAATTAACTTAAAGTAAAATAAATCTTGACGGGACTACAAGGGATCTATAATATCCCGCCTTGTGCGAACGACAACACGGCTCAAAAAGCCTGCTAACCTCTGAGAAACACGATTTGTTGAGTTTCTCGGGGATCTTGTCGTCTCCGCAATTTGATCTTTGAAATTCGAATATGATTTAAGATTTTTCATCACTTCGGTGGTGAAAGAAAGATGAGAAAGATAATCGGGCGTTTTAGACAGAAGATATCTTGGTGTAACTAAAAGCTACCTATTATAAACTGAAGTGAAAGTTGAAGTTAATATATGTGGAAGTAGAAACGAAAGTTTTAGGTAGAGACCAAGAGTTCGGAAGTTTAAAATTGACTCGTCAATTTAACAGCAAACCGAATTAGATTTAGATTTAAATTTAGAGTAGTTTTAAATTATTCAATATATTTATTGGAGAGTTTGATCCTGGCTCAGAATGAACGCTGGCGGCGTGCTTAACACATGCAAGTCGAACGAGAAAGTGCCTTCGGGTACGAGTAGAGTGGCGCACGGGTGAGTAACACGTAGGTGACCTACCCATTGGTGGGGGATAACCAGGAGAAATCCTGGCTAATACCGCATAAGTTGGTAACAAGAAAGGATGCTTCGGCATTCGCCGATGGATGGGCCTGCGGGACATTAGTTTGATGGTGGGGTAACGGCCTACCATGGCGTCGATGTCTAGCTGGTCTGAGAGGATGATCAGCCACACTGGAACTGAGACACGGTCCAGACTCCTACGGGAGGCAGCAGTGGGGAATATTGCGCAATGGGGGAAACCCTGACGCAGCAACGCCGCGTGAGTGAGGAAGGCCTTAGGGTTGTAAAGCTCTGTCAGATGGGAAGAAACCGTTAGGGTCTAATAGGCCTTAGCATTGACGGTACCATCAGAGGAAGCACCGGCTAACTTCGTGCCAGCAGCCGCGGTAATACGAAGGGTGCAAGCGTTATTCGGATTTACTGGGCGTAAAGCGCGCGCAGGCGGATAGATAAGTCAGATGTGAAATCTCGGGGCTCAACCCCGAAACTGCGTCTGAAACTATCGATCTAGAGTATTGGAGGGGGAAGTGGAATTTCGCATGTAGGGGTAAAATCCGTAGAGATGCGAAGGAACACCAGAGGCGAAGGCGACTTCCTGGCCAATTACTGACGCTGAGGCGCGAAAGCGTGGGGAGCAAACAGGATTAGATACCCTGGTAGTCCACGCCGTAAACGATGTGCACTAGATTTGGGGGGTTTGACCCCTTCCGAGTCGCAGCTAACGCATTAAGTGCACCGCCTGGGGAGTACGGTCGCAAGACTAAAACTCAAAGGAATTGACGGGGGCCCGCACAAGCGGTGGATTATGTGGTTTAATTCGAAGCAACGCGCAGAACCTTACCCGGGCTTGAAATCCTGAGAACCTGTCCCAAAAGACGGGGTGCCCTTCGGGGAATTCAGTGACAGGCGCTGCATGGCTGTCGTCAGCTCGTGTCGTGAGATGTTGGGTTAAGTCTCGCAACGAGCGCAACCCCTATCCTTAGTTGCCAGCATTAAGTTGGGCACTCTAGGGAGACTGCCTGGGCTAACCAGGAGGAAGGTGGGGATGACGTCAAGTCCTCATGGCCCTTATGTCCGGGGCTACACACGTAATACAATGGTACATACAAAGGGAAGCGACCCTGCGAAGGTGAGCAAATCTCAAAAAGTGTATCTCAGTCCGGATTGAAGTCTGCAACTCGACTTCATGAAGTTGGAATCGCTAGTAATCGTGGATCAGCACGCCACGGTGAATACGTTCCCGGGCCTTGTACACACCGCCCGTCACACCACGGGAGTTGGTTTTACCTGAAGTCGTGGCCCTAACCTTCGGGAGGGGAGCGCCTACGGTCGAACTGATGACTGGGGTGAAGTCGTAACAAGGTAGCCCTAGGGGAACCTGGGGCTGGATCACCTCCTTTAATGGAGCTGACTACTTAAGTAGTCAATCCTGGTCAGCTGTCTATAACAATCGATTATCTTTCTGTTTTTTGAATTAACATTCAAAAAACTGTACCTGAATTTTTAAAGTTCAGACTTCACAAGCTTGCTTGTTTGGCCTGTTACTTAAAATTGAATGGTGCTGTCTTACTTTACTTCTTTATCTCTGGGTCTATAGCTCAGCTGGTTAGAGTACGTCCCTGATAAGGACGGGGTCGCTGGTTCGAGTCCAGCTAGACCCACCATATTTTATAGAAGTAAATATATTAGATCTTTTAAATTTTCATAACAGGATTAGATAGCAGACGAGAACCCATGTAAACGTAAGGAAACCCGAGAGGGTGGAATTACGATCTTAAACTAATACTAAGTAATTACTTGTGTTAACAATTAGATATAGAGCGAAAGCTACTAAGGGTGCATGGTGGATATCTTGGCAGTAAGAGACGATGAAGGACGCGTATTAGTCTGCGAAATGCTTCGGGGAGCCGTCAAATAGGCTTTGATCCGGAGGTGTCCGAATGGGGTAACCCTGCTACTGGAGACAGTAGTAACAGCATGGTGAGTAAAGTAGCCATGTCTGAGTGAACCGAGGGAACTGAAACATCTAAGTACCTCGAGGAGTAGAAATCAACCGAGATTCCGCAAGTAGCGGCGAGCGAACGCGGACCAGGCCAAACCAGTATGCTTGCATACTGGGGTTGTAGGACTTGCATAAAGGGGAAACTGGTAAGGGAACGATCTGGGAAGGTCGACCAAAGAGAGTGAAAGTCTCGTACTTAAAACTGGTTAAACTGGGCGAGTATCCTGAGTAGGACGGGGCACGTGAAACCTTGTCTGAACCTGGGGGGACCACCCTCCAAGCCTAAATACTACTTACTGACCGATAGTGAACAAGTACCGTGAGGGAAAGATGAAAAGAACCCCGATAAGGGGAGTGAAATAGAACTTGAAACCATGCACTTACAATCGGTGGAAGGGCTATTGTAAAGCCTAACCACGTACCTTTTGCATTATGAGCCATCGAGTTACGATGTGTAGCGAGGTTAAGCCTTTAGGTGTAGCCGTAGGGAAACCGAGTCTGAATAGGGCGAATAGTTGCATGTCGTAGACCCGAAACGGGATGAGCTTACCATGGGCAGGTTGAAGCGAGGGTAAAACCTCGTGGAGGACCGAACCCGTTAAGGTTGAAAACTTTTGGGATGACCTGTGGTAAGGGGTGAAAGGCCAATCAAATTCCGTGATAGCTGGTTCTCTCCGAAATGCATTTAGGTGCAGCGTCTAATGAATACCGTCGGGGGTATAGCACTGAATTGGCTAGGGGGCTTACCGGCTTACCAAACCATATCAAACTCAGAATACCGACGAGTACTATTAGGCAGTGAGACTGCGGATGCTAAGGTCCGTAGTCGAAAGGGAAAGAGCCCAGACCATCAGCTAAGGTCCCTAAATCAAATCTAAGTGGCAAAGGTTGTGGAACTACTTTGACATCCAGGAGGTTGGCTTAGAAGCAGCCACCCTTTAAAGAAAGCGTAATAGCTCACTGGACTAGTGGTTCTGCGCCGAAAATGTAACGGGGCTTAAGATTTGTACCGAAGCTATGGACTCTATTTATAGAGTGGTAGGAGAGCATTGTGTTTACCGATGAAGGCGTACCGTAAGGAGCGTTGGAGGTCCCACAAGAGCTGATGATGGCATGAGTAGCGATAAGGAATGTGAGAATCATTCCCGCCGAAAATCTAAGGGTTCCTGGGCCAGGTGACTCCGCCCAGGGTTAGTCGGATCCTAAGGCGAGGCCGAAAGGCGTAGTCGATGGATAACAGGTTAATATTCCTGTACTTAGTGTATCTCGCTTGACTTGATGGAGTGACGGAGAAAGGTAGCAAAGCCACCTGTTGGATGGTGGTTTAAGCGTGTAGGGGGACTGGATAGGCAAATCCGTTCGGTTGTTAACCCTGAGACGCGAATACGAGGCTTCGGCCGAAGTTTGTGATCCTCTGCTTCCCAGAAAAACTTCGCAAGGAGAGATATATTAATCCGTACCGTAAACCGACACAGGTAGATGAGAAGAGAATTCTCAGGCGCTTGGGAGAACTCTAGTTAAGGAACTCTGCAAATTGGAGCCGTAACTTCGGGATAAGGCTCGCCCTTGTTGGTGATATCACTTGCTGATATAGCTGACGGGGGCCGCAGTGAAAAGGGGGTAGCGACTGTTTATCAAAAACATAGGTCTGTGCAAACTCGTAAGAGGAAGTATACGGACTGACGCCTGCCCGGTGCTGGAAGGTTAAGAGGAGAGGTTAGCGCAAGCGAAGCTTTGAATTGAAGCCCCAGTAAACGGCGGCCGTAACTATAACGGTCCTAAGGTAGCGAAATTCCTAGTCGGGTAAGTTCCGACCTGCACGAATGGCGTAACGACTTCCCCACTGTCTCAACTAGAGACCCAGCGAAATTGGAGTGCGCGTGAAGATACGCGCTACCCGCGGAAGGACGAAAAGACCCCGTGAACCTTTACTGTAGCTTGACATTGGGTTTTGAGTAATAATGCGTAGGATAGGTGGGAGATGTTGATGCATGCGTTCAGGCGTATGTGGAGTCGTCCTTGAAATACCACCCTTTATTACTTGAAATCCTAACCTACTGTCGTAATCCGGCAGGGGGACAATGTCTGGTGGGCAGTTTGACTGGGGCGGTCGCCTCCTAAAGAGTAACGGAGGCGCGCGAAGGTACCCTCAGCCCGTATGGAAACCGGGCGTAGAGTGTAAGCGCATAAGGGTGCCTGACTGCAACACAAACAAGTGGAGCAGAGTCGAAAGACGGCGCTAGTGATCCGGTGGTTCCGAGTGGAAGGGCCATCGCTCAACGGATAAAAGGTACTCCGGGGATAACAGGCTGATCTCCCCCAAGAGTTCACATCGACGGGGAGGTTTGGCACCTCGATGTCGGCTCATCGCATCCTGGGGCTGGAGCAGGTCCCAAGGGTTTGACTGTTCGTCAATTAAAGCGGTACGCGAGCTGGGTTCAGAACGTCGTGAGACAGTTCGGTCTCTATCCTCCGTGGGCGTAAGAAGTTTGAGAGAATCTGTCCTTAGTACGAGAGGACCGGGATGGACGAACCTATGGTGAATCGGTTGTGGCGCCAGCTGCATTGCCGAGTAGCTAAGTTCGGAAGGGATAACCGCTGAAAGCATCTAAGTGGGAAGCCCATCTCAAGATAAGACTTCTATTAAGACAACTTGTAGACTACGAGTTTGATAGGTCAGAGGTGTAAGTGCAGCAATGTATTGAGCTGACTGATACTAATTTGTCGTTTTGCTTTTGTTTCTATTTTACATGGGTTCCGTTTTGCTACTAATTCTGTTTTGAAAGTGTAAAAGCTTGTGATAGATATGTTTTGAAAATTGAAATTAAGATTTTGGTGTGTCGATAGCGTTGGGGAAACACCCGATCCCATCTCGAACTCGGCAGTTAAGCCCAACATCGGCGAAGGTAGTGCTCGGGAGACTGAGTGTGAGACTAGCAAGATGCACCAATTATATAAAAAGCCACCTTCGGGTGGCTTTTTTTTTGCCTA
>Ga0129324_10000170_pt1 | contig 45829 bp, 51 predicted proteins | sample CPBDNA_7_FD_96879 | JGI IMG/M metagenome (GOLD analysis project Ga0129324, IMG submission 96879) | Freshwater to marine salinity gradient microbial communities from Chesapeake Bay, USA - CPBay_Spr_15_0.2_DNA | ecosystem: Environmental > Aquatic > Marine > Coastal | place: USA: Chesapeake Bay... | reverse complement strand
GTGCTCTTTGTCTCGCTCTCACTCTCACTCTTAAGAGCAGTGCCCTTTTTGAAGCTTTGAGTGACTTGGTCTATATAGGGAGAGCATGTTTTTGAAAAACACTCATTTATTGGACTAGCATTAAGACCGATTTGGCCCAAAATAAAAAGAGAGAGAGCGGCTTTCTTACTAATCATAAATAGATCCTTAAACTAATTCACAATGAGTTGGCATTTTGTCATACGTTGTCGAATTGAAGGCTTAAAACGTAAAGTTTACAAGGTGTTACGAACTTAACACCCGCTGTATATTTTTCAAATAAATGATCTATTAAGCCTTTTAGAGCTATCTTAGAGTCATCTCTGACCTTGGGTTTTATGAACTTTACGACGCTTTTAATAATGAGCACCTTATCTTTCTCGAGCGTTCTCGCTCAAGATCATACTTGTTTTACTCGCTATGAAGAGAGTCAATATTCTTACAAGATTAATGTTTGCGATGACTCAGGAGTACTTCTCTCTGTAAGAGAATTCTTTGTTGAGAGTGGTAAGTTATCCAATGAAGCCTTTTATAATGAGGCCGGGCTTGTGATTAAGAAATTAGGCTACTCCACGGCAGGAGACTTTAACATGAGGCTTATTGATCACCTTGATCATTCCATCGTGGAGACATTTTTTGCAAAAAATAGCGAAACAACTGTTAAGCGAAAAGTTGAAAAAGAAAATGTAACAAACAAGAAAATTAGATCTTGGAAATATGAAAAGGGAAAGCTCTTATGGATTGACTCATTTAAGATTCCCAATGAAAAGCAGATCACCTCACGTCAGTTTATCGAGGATAAGATCACTTACTTTTTCAAATATAAGAAAGTCTCTCGTTATGGAGATGAGGTTGCGAGTTTCGAGATAAGAGATAATGATAATTTACTCGTCGGTAATTATGATTATGAATTTGACGGAGACATTGAATCCATTCTCTTTTCTCAGTTTAAAGGTCAGGAGCTTTCTGAAAAACTCGCTCAATTTAGAAATCAAGAGAGAGCTCCTTTTGCTATTATCGATTCAGGATTTGATCTCTTTCATCCCACGATCACTCCCTATCTCGTAAATCATAAGGACGAATCTTGGGGCGGCGTTGACCGTGACGGTAACGGTCTTAAAGGTGATATCTTTGGCTGGAGTTATAACAACTTAGAAGTGCAGGGACCAAATATTAATGAAACAGTGATCATTGGTGGCCTTAAGCCTTTTCCTATTTCTCATGGGACCCACGTCGCATCGATTGCAATGAAGGGCAATACTGAAGCCGCAATGATTGGCTTTTCAGGGGATGTTTCTAAACCAAAATATCTTGATATTATTTCCAAAGAGCTAAAAAATAAGGGGATTAGGGCCACAAATATGAGTTGGGGTTTCAAGGAACTAGGTGCACCCTTTACACCACAGGCCCCATCATATGAGGCCTTAAAGCGGCTCATAAGGAATAACCCTGAAACTCTCTTCCATGCGGCAGCAGGTAATAATGCTTGGGACCTAGAGGGGAATTACAAAGATTACCCGGCCTCTTATGCTTACAACAACTTATTGGTCATCGGCTCTTTAAATGAGGATGACTATAATTGGAGTGATGGGAGTAACCTTATACCAGCGGTATATAAGAACAACTTAGGTAGCAATATCGGAATAGTTTCTGTCGATGCTTTTGCTCCTGGAAAAGATGTCAATGGTGCCCGCCTAGGTGGTGGGATGATTAGAAAGAGTGGCACCTCTATGGCCTCGCCCTTTGCTATGAACTCTACGATTGCCGTCATGCTGGAACTGCCTCACTTCTCGGCCTTAAAAATTAAGGAGCTAATGCTTAAGACAGTGGGTTTTGGTCCAAAGGATTTACCCTGTCTTTCCAAAGGATTTATCCATCCCAAAAGATCACTAGCTGTCGCTAAAATTTTAAAAGAAGATAGTACGCAAAGTATTGAAGAGGCCATCGCTCGTTATGAACTCTCTAATAATTTTCTCTACAAAGGGGAAGTTCTAAAGAGTAGATCAGAACTTAAAGAAATCTGGTCTTCTATTGATAAGTCACTGGTCATAAATCGTGATTAACATTGTGTTTAGTCTATATTAATTGACTTTTAAAGCTCGCGAACTGCCATCCTTAACTGGATGGCAGCGAGCAACATTCTTATGGGTATAAAAACATTCTTAAATGAATTGAAAAATCTTAGTGGCACTCAAACGGCTCACTCGTCATATGACGAAGGAAGGCAACTTGTTAAAAATAATATTGAGAGCAAAAATAAATGCTTCAAAATATTAAGTTACCTTTATTAAATACTTCCTTCTCTTGCTTTTACGATTAAATTTTCTAATGACTTGCTAAGGATGTTGAGGTTTTTTGTTTTCGCTATGTTTTGTACTCTCATGAGCTCAACAAAACCATTACTCCATCCGTCAAAACCACCTGAACTGAAGACACCAACAAAATAGGCTTCAAGCTCATTTGATAGTAAGACTTGCTGAGAATTAGCATTAGAGGCAAAAACTTTGCGAATGAGAACACCAAGTTCACCTTGAGCAAACTGAGCCGGTACTTTTTTCGACGTAAGGTAAGTGTGCTCTGCTCTTAGGTCTTTAACAAAGTCTTTATACTGGGGTGCGATTGCTTCTATTTGAGTAAGGACTTGTCCTGCTTGCTCTAGTTGGTTGAGGGCAAGAGAAAGTCCAATCATTTTTTTGATAGCTCTTGCGTCTAAATTCATTGCAATAGACCAATTCTTTAGCGCATTAGTGTAATCCTCTAAACCTAAGTAAGTCGCGGCCATGAGATCAAGATTGTGAGCATAATGCCAGTCTTCGCTTATCTTGACGCCATTTTTACTTGCCCAATTTTTATGAATATCGTCAGCAATTATGAACTGATCAAGTGCTTCTTGCCATCTACCTGATTGCGGTAGCGTATGACCAAACATATGCTGAGCATGAGCTGAACCTGTTGCTAATTTGATAAGGCTTTGGCCATAACTTTGGGCAAGAGGGATATCGTCAAACATCTCTGCAATATGAAGAAGGTAGTGCTGAGCTCCGGCATGGGCTGGCTCTATCGCTACAACTCCTTCTAAAACTCCTTTTATGTATTCTACATTTTGGGAGTTTAGTAAAATCCAGTGAATAAATGTTTTGGCCTCAAGGTTTTCCCCATCGATCGCCATAAGGTTTTGAAAGGCCTGAGAAAGAGAAATAGAGTCTTTTGAGTTTAAGTGGCGATCATTTCCAATTTTTAAAAGATAGAATGCCTTAGCGAAGTTAAACCAAGCTTCTTCCTTTTGAGTTAGCTGTGAATGTTCTTTAATCTTCTCTACACCATTAATTGAAGAAGATGCTAACTGGGCAGCACCATCACTTGTGTCTTGTGTGAGAACAGAAAAGTTCATCCCCACCAACGCCATTGAGGAAGAGGGGTTCAAGGTATAGGCCGTCTTGAATGAGCGGTAGGCATCAACATAATGAAAAACATTTAAGGCCGAATAACCTTGATTGATTAATTTTTGTTCTTCATTTTTAGGTGACCTATAAAAGGTGCCAACGCCAAATTCTTCTTTCGAAGTGATTGGCAGGTTCAATGTGCTAAGACTAGCGCTTCCTATTGTTGAAGCTGTGGTTGATAAGTTTATCGGAGCATGGTTTGAGTCGGCCAGAATCGGAAGAAAAAGGCTGAGGGAGAGAAGAATAACTGAACTTTTCATAAGGCCTCGAGAGTTAAAATTTATTTACGGGGATACTAGCACCGAGGCCCATTTTTCTCATTTAAAATGAAAAACATTCAAAGAGCGCTCGACAGTATCTATACCCCCTAGTGGTATACAGGAAGTGATATATAATACAGCGAAGCCCATTTGCAATTAACTGGCTTAATTATGGTAAAAGACACGCCTAAGTTGTTGTAAGTATGTTAGATGATTTTGAAGTTTCTCATCATGCTCATGTCCTCATGCTCGAGGTTATGACAGTGATAAAGGAAAATACCCTTATAGGTATTAAACCTTTTCACGACCTGAACCCTATCTCCTGGCATTACTAAGACAGTATCCTTCCAGCCTGAGTCCAAACAACCCGTTAACTGACCAGATTTTCGATTGAGCACTTGAAACTGCGTTCCATGAATGTGCATAGGGTGGGGCATTCCTGTTGGGTTATAAAATTCCCAAACCTCGGTGTCCCCAAATTTAATGATCTCACTCTCTTCAAATGAGTTTGCTTCGTAACCAAGACCATTAATAGTCCAGCCGACACCTCTCTTGGGAATAAGTTCAAAAGTCTTAGGATTGCTAAAGTTTGATGCCTCTTGGGGATTAATGATTGAGTAGGGAGCGAGGGTTGTAGGCATTTGATATTTTTGACCGAGCTCTTCTGTGACTTCAAACTCGACGACGGGATACTTTTTCCCTCTTCCTTCAATAAGTGGCAGGCCTTCAAGTTTAATCACTTCGCCTTGGGAGTATTGAGAAAAATCGATTAAAAGATCAATTCTTTCCGCTGGAGCAAAGTAGAACCTCGCCAGTTTATTAACACTTCCAAGAAGTCCGCCATCGCTACCGATCTGCTTTATTTCTTCGCCATTATCGAGTGCCAAATTAAAAACTCTTGCATTACACCCATTGTGAAGGCGAACGCGATAGAGACCTTTTTTAACTTTTACTTTATTTTCGAGTTTTCCATTGATTAGTAGCTTGTCGCCAAAGGCGCCCATCATAGACGGACGGTATTCAAGATCCCCTTGTTCGTTAAAATAACGATCTTGAATAACCATAGGTAATTCTTGCTCACCATGTGGGAGATTGAGACTCTCTTCCACCTTATCTCTAACAATAAAAAGTCCTGCTAGGCCTTGATAGACCTGAAAACCAGTTCGGCCGTGGGGGTGAGGATGATACCAATACATTCCCGCACGATTCTCAACCACGAAGTTATAAACATATTCACTATTTGGATTGATGGCGAGGCTTGGATGACCATCATTCTTATGATCAACATCGAGACCATGCCAGTGAATGATGGATTTTTCAGGTAGTGAGTTTTTAAAAATAATCTTAACTCTATCGCCAGCATTTACGTCAATGGTTGGCCCAAGATAAGAGCCAAGATAAGAGCCGTTATTTGGAGTCAGGGTTCTTTTAGGCCCTTTGATAAGAGTTCCAACATAAGACCAAAATTGCGCCGACGTATTTTCATCGATATTGCGAGTGACTTGTTTGGCCGTCAATTCAATGATGATATTAGGTTCACTGTTTTTAGTTAGAAGAGAAGAGGTTGCCAGTGCCCAAGAATTGGTTACCGAAAGGGTGGCGCCTACACAACCTAATCCTTTTCCTAAAAAATCCCTACGTGAAAAACTCATAACTGACTCCTAAAGCCCCCGTTAAAAACTAAGCGGAGGTTTCCTTGATTGGCCTGTATACTACTGAGAATTGTCCTCATAGTAAAAAGACCACCTTTGAAAGACAGTTTTTATTCGAATTAAGGGGAATTTTTTAGATGGGCGGACGACCTGCAAAAGGTTCAGTTGTTAATAGTTTCAACTAATTATAGGCTTTCAATAATAAAGGGTACCTTCTTTAGATTCTGTTCGATTTCCCTCTCGATGACTTTTCTTTCTAAGAAGCTTGGGTAGCTCTTCATTTCACTGAAGGAGTAAGTGAGGATGCGAGTTTTCTTCATTTCCTCTCCGACAGAGAAATAAAGGGTGATGATTTCAGATCTCTCAAAATGATTATTACAACTAAAGACCTCTTGGTGAGTTACCTTAAATGGTAAGTCTGTTGCAAGACAATCGTCTTCTTCTAGCGCCTGTAGGAATGGCTGAATTTTTTCACTATCGTAAAATTCATTCCAGTCAAAAACGCCAACACGGTTTGCACAATTTAGGGTGTTGAAAAAGGGCAGATTCTTTGTAGAGTAAAAGGTTGCATGAAAATCTTGTTTTTCATCTAATTTAAAGCTGGAGATCTTTGAGTCAGATATTTTACCAATCCCTTCTGGGCTTAAAAGGTTATCTTTTGAAAAGGAAATAGCGTCTCTGTTTACAATAAAGTGGGTTCCAACAAAGAGCGTGTTTTTGTTAAAGCCTGCCTGCATTCTTTGGGAAAACGCTTCGCCTTTGAATGAGATAGAATAATTTACGTTTTGTTTTTTTAACAAGGTCGATTTACAGAGCAATCGGTTTTGAACCTTTAATTCATTTAGATTAAATTCTTTAACGTCTGCGAAAGTATTGAGGGATAGTAAAACTAAGACCAAAGAAATTCTCTTAATAGTTTTAGGGATCTTTATGAACAGCACTTCTTTTTATTCCTCTTAATATAGGATATAGGCTCTGAAATAAGTCATAAGAAATGAATTCAGATTAGGAGCAAGTTAACTCGCTGAGATTGTTAATACGAAGAACATTACCTAGATGTGTAAAAATTTCCACAAAATGAGGTGAAAAAGTGTGAGAACTCCTGTGTTTGTTTCAGCTCTAAATGTTATAATCGAACAATCTTGTCATTTAAACCCTCTGGGTTTTAAGAATTGGAGTATTTAATGAAAGGGATAATTTACTTCGATGGCGTTTGCAACCTTTGTAACGGCTTTGTAAATGTTTTGATCACAGTCGATAGAAGGGCAAAATTCCTCTTTGCGCCTATACAGGGGACAACGGCCAAGAAAAATAATCTAGAGTTCTCTGAGTTAGAAGAAGGAGAGCAATCAATAGTCTATATAGATTCAAAAAATAATAAGTACCAGAGATCAAATGCAGTAATCCAAATCTTAAATGATCTATTCTTCTTTGGTTTTATTTTTCAAGTCTTTAAACTAATCCCAACGAAAGTTCGTGACTGGATCTATTCATTTGTGGCCAAAAACAGGTATAGAATTTTCGGTAAGAAATCTAGTTGCCGTCTTCCCAGTAGTGATGAAAGAAAAAGGTTCTTAGACTAGGTGAGCTGTGGGGCGGCCATTGGGATAGAATCAGTTTTAAACAGAATAATAATTAAAATCGGAAAAACGAAAAAAATCCAAAAACACGTATTTTAGAAATTTAATGAACATCCGGTTAATCATCTCTCATTATTCATTCACAAACTCTGTATGGCGGATCTTTCCTCCAAGATTTGCGCTGTATACTAAAGAACCAATAGCAACTAATCCAATTAGTAAAATTAGTGGAACTCCATATTTCTTTGAGAGAGGGTGCCGATACTTAAGAAGTACTGCAATAGAACTTAGGCTCACTATTAAAGTCAGTATCAGTGATACTTCTGCTGATTCTTCGTGATCATGAATAACTGATTTGGAAATAGATGTTACTTCCTTCTTTATGACCTTTTCCGCAGGTTCACCGGTATAGAAGACTGGTAAAACTGTGATGGATGTTAAAAAGGTCATGAGTTATGAAAAGCGTATAAATTGTTGTGAATCCTTAAGGTATGAAAAAAGTAAGAAGATCAAAACAACCGGCAACACAAGAATGGGAATATGATTAAGCATTAAATGTAGGTGGCCAAAATTCATAAATATCTCCTACTCCTAACAACGAGAACATTGTGCTTAGTTTAAGATATTTTTTCTTGATTTAAGCTGATTAGAATTAGGAAAAACTCGGTATCGATAATTGCGGGAGTTTGACCGTGCTTTAACCTCTTTTTGGTCACTTAGTATTCATAACTGAATATTTCTAAAGATGTTGGCTTGTTTCCTCGGGACGGCAAACTCGCTTCGCGAGTTCAAGTCTCTGGTTTGGGATTTAAGCAAAAAAAAAGCCATCTAATAAAAGACGGCTTTTTAAATCGAATTAATGGCGGGAGCGACGAGACTCGAACTCGCGACCTTCGCCGTGACAGGGCGACGTTGTAACCAACTCAACTACGCCCCCGCAAAAATTCGTAAGCTGAATATTAGATTTTAAGAGCTTTTCAGTCAAGAGAAAAGACGGCTTAGGTACTTTTTCTAGATATTAGCTCTTTGGCTATTTAATAAGGCCTAGAGACGAGTTACTCTTTATATGAAGTCCCTAGCACAAGGAAAATAATGATTATTTGGGAATGGGCACAGGCCCTTTGGAGCTATTTGGTTTTGACTGCGCCCTATTTAATATTAGGGTTTCTAGCTTCAGGGGTTATCCACCAATATCTTAATATGAGCGTTATTAAACGCCACTTGGCCGGTAAGGGGATTGCTCCTATTCTTAAGGCGGCCCTCTTTGGAGTGCCACTACCTTTGTGCTCCTGCAGTGTTATTCCAGCAGCTGTCACTCTTAAAAAAGAAGGCGCTAGTAATGCGGCCACTGCCTCATTCTTAATCTCAACACCTGAGTCGGGAATTGACTCCATGGTGATGACTTATGGAGTCATGGACCTTCCGATGACCCTCATCCGACCAATTGCTGCTTTTTTAACGGCAACCTTGGCGGGTCTTGGTCAAAATCTTTGGAATAGTGGGGAGATTCCTGTCAGCTCCGACGAAACTGGAAGCTCTTGTCACTCCGAAGAAAGTGATGACCATGGCCATGACCACGACCACGACCATGTAGAAGAGCGGAAATCATTAAAAAATGTTTTCTCCTACGCCTTTAATGATCTTTCAGATGATCTAGCTTGGTGGCTTTTCATCGGCCTCTTTGTCGGGGCTTTAATGAATCTTTACCTACCAGTTGACCTCTTCGAGACGATTCCTATATGGGGCCAACGTCTTGTTGTTTTGGCCTTTGGTATCCCTTTCTATATTTGTGCCTCTGCTTCCACACCAATCGCCGCGAGCATGATGATGAAAGGCATGTCACCTGGGACGGCCCTTATCTTTCTACTTGTGGGACCGGCAACTAATTTTACGAATATCGCCGTTTTGCAGAAGTACCTCGGAAAGAGGGGAGTCTTGATCAATGTCTTGGCGATCTCGTTTGTGGCACTGGGCTTAAGTTTCTTGGTCGATTTTCTCTACGAAACTTTTCAATGGTCGACAATATTCAAGATTGAACATCTTCATGAAGATCACCATGGTGTATTAGAGCAAGTTATGGCGGTCTTCTTGAGTCTGCTTATCTTAAAAGGTATTTATAAAGAGAAACTAAAACCAATGATGACTAAGAAAGGCTCATCAAAGTGCTGCGGATGAAAAGTTATTTTATTACAGGCGGAACAACAGGCATTGGTTGGGAGTTGGCGCGCCTCTACTTGGAGGAAGGTCATCGTGTGGCAGTTTGTGGCCGAAACCTAGAGAAGCTCCCAAACGGTGTTAAAGAAAAATATTCTCAGTTAATGACCTATCAACTCTCTGTCACTGACGAGTTGGCCCTCGATCTAGCAATAAAGGACTTTGCTAAGGATGGACTCGATGTCGTTGTCGCTAATGCGGGAATTAGTCACGGCTCTAAAGATCGTTGGCCAGACCGGGAAGCTTCTAAGGCCATCATTAATACGAATATTGTTGGAACAATAAATGCTTTCTTTCCTGCTCTTGAAATATTTAAAGAGAAGAGAAAAGGTCAAATCGTGGCCATTGCTTCAGTCGCCGGATTTGTTGGGCTGCCTGGAGCTAGTGCTTACAGTGCTTCCAAAGGCGCTTTAATTCATCTTTGTGAAAGTTATGCTTTGGATCTTCCAAACTGGGGCATTGATGTGACAACCATTTGTCCGGGCTTTATCGATACTCCTTTAACGAAGAAAAATGATCACTCTATGCCTTTTCTAATGAGTTGTGAAAAAGGTGCGCAGAAGATTAAGAAGGCCATTGATAAGAAAAAGGTTCTCTACGTTTTCCCATGGCAAATGGCCTTGGTCATGCACTTGTTAAGACGTTTACCAAGATTTCTCTATCGTAGGATTATGAAGCTCCCTATGGCAGATTATTCAAATAAATAAAAAGGGCAAGCCAATGAAACTTATACTCGCTTTTCTTCTTTTGATTGTGACCCTGACTTCTTGTCAGCAAGAAACAAAGAGTACAGACAGCAACACAACCGACGCTGTGTCTGGAGCCGCGAGCACTTCACTGAAAGCGCATGATACTGCTATTGACTTCGACAAAGACAAAGACAAGGGCAAAGCTAAAGACGAATCATGTGACACAGAAGAAGATCTAGAGAAACAAATTGAGGCGGCAAAGAAGAAACCTGAGGCCTTTAAACTTCAAGGCGGCGACTCTGGCTGTAGCACAGATCCTTAGTAACGTTTCTCAATAATGTCTTTTGATCGTAATAGTTGGGCACCAATATCATTTATAAGACTTGATGTTTTGGTGTTGAGAACCTTGCCGCCAATCTTGGCCCTAAAATTCTCAATATCAAGATCCATTGTTTTCTCAGGATTTAGCCAATCCTTCATGAATCGCAGATCAAACTTTTTAGCTTCCTCTTTAGAAAAAACCTGCGCCCCAAATTCTCGAAAACTTCCTTGAAGGGGATCTGGATTCAAGTTGGAGCTTCCCCCCAGCAAGATCGCACTATCAACAGAGGTGATCTTGCGATGGTTTTCTTGATGATACTCTTTTGAGGTACCATCAGGAAGTTGTGCCGTTACGCTATAAGTTTTACGCGCTCTTATTTGGATTCCATATTTTTTCATTTCTTTTAAGAAGATTGTGTTCGGCAGACCATTCATGCCAAAATTCTCATTGTGATCGATCAATATCTTAATATCAATATTGGGATGGCCTACTTTTTTCTTGATCAGGGCATCCACCACATATTTATCATAGAGAAAGAGTTGTTCCATATAGATAGTTCTTTTTGCTCTAATAATCATATCGATTAAGATATTACGGACATTTTTAATCTTGCCGCTAACATCAGCTTCAGCGAGCCTAACCGTCGTATAACCTTTGTGTGGTATTTGAGTCTGAGTTACTTTAAAGTCCGCTATAATTGTATCTCTCATGGGCAAGTACTCTTTATTGGTGAAGCCTTGCTCCTTAAAATAAAATTGTTTCCTCTCATTTGGGTCTTCAGTCAGTGCCGCTTTAATGTCTCTTAAATAACTGTGCTGAACGAGAGCAGCAGCTGGTCCTTCTATTAGAAGAGCATCGTCGTAATAATAACCCCCGGAGTGATCAGTCCAATTCTTTGAACCAAAATAAGCTTGAGGATGAGGAGTATTGCCATCTATTACGATGACTTTTGAATGATCTATTTTTGATTCATAGTAAGTGGTCTGTTCTTCCTTATTAGAATGTTTATTAGTCAGTCCGAAGGGAGTGCCCGAAGGGTGTCTTTGAACATTGGCCTGAAGCAGATAGAGGTGCTTCTTTAATCGTTCTGACTTTTCTCTTTCATTTTTTAAGTAGTTAAAAACCGGCATCATCTCATCAATCGTATTATAGTGAGTTGCGAAATCGTGAAGGATAAGTACTTTGAATTTTGGATTAGTGCGTACTTTCTCATTTATTTGCTCTAAGAGAAATTCACTAAGAGTGGCACCGATAGTTCCACCGAAAAGGAAAATATCGATAAAAATTGATTCCTGAGCGGAGAGAATCATATCTCTTATTTTCATGAAAATAGGATCTTCCCGAAAAACCGGGTGCCCATCGTCACTAGGTCTCATGGGCATTTCAATGTAGGGAGCATTGGTATCAAAGGGACCACCATTAAAAATAATTCTTTCATTAAGCCAGTTTATGCGATCGAGGTCGACTCTATTTTCGCTGATAACTTGAACATAGTTTCCTGGAATAAAGCCAAGAGAGCTAAGTGAGTAGTGGTACTTACCTTTGAGGTGATCTTCCAAGAGAAAGGTAAAAGTCTTGGTGTTTTTTAACGCTTCGACAAAAGCCTCATTATTATCGATATCGCTAATGAGTTGAGCCTTCTCTTTAATGAGAGGGTACATAGTACTAAAAAGAGTGTCTGTTTTAATATCACTGTGTTCAGTTAGACTGCGTAAAATATTAAGCAAGGCCTGCTTGTTTGAGGTTTGAGGGTTATCAATAGCATCCCTAAGAACCAGTAGTTTATTGGTTAAAAGGTAACTTAATATATCCGCAAGCTTTTCTTTTGATGGCTCTATATAGCGATAGAAGGTAACTGCCTTTAAAAAATGATCAGGAAGAAAGGGATCAAGGGACTTAATGAGATTATTCGCCTCTTTTTGATTTTTCATTTCCAGGGCTTGAATTCTCTTTTTAAAGAGATCAATGCGTTTAATATCTTCTACCTCATAAATATCTGAATAAACTTTTAAGTACAGGTCTTGTGTAAGAATTCTATCATTGATGGGGTACTCTCGTGCCTGAACAAAACTCATAGCGAATATGGCGAGAAGGAGGATCTTCATTTCCTACCTCCAAACTTTGAGTGAATATCTCCGAGATGAAAACTTTTTATTAAAGCAAGACCGTGTTCATGGAGGAGTTTATTAAAGACCTTGTGCTGAGCTGATCCCAAATGGGGACCACTTAGATCTGATTTCTTAAAAACGGTTTTCATTTTTGACTTATTACTAAATTGGCCTGTTTTAAAATCAAAAACGAGCTTTTCTAATTGACTGACAAAGATGTACTCGCTGTCATGGTATTTTAAAACCCCATGTAGATTAAGTTCACTTGTCTCTATGACATCATCCTTATAAGCATGAAGTTTTCCAATAAGGCTAGAGGTGTGAAAGTTATCAGGTAATACTTTACCAAAGTGCAGCTCGACTCTATCAAGTCTAGGTGTTTGATTTTCAAGATCAAACTCTTTATAGAGATCAATCGTCACAAAATTTTCACTCTTTTCGTGTTTATTACGCTTTTGCAGAGATTTGAAATGAACCATATTCAAGCGAAAGTTATCATCCACTATGTAGGGCTCATTATTCGCTAACTCAGGAGCACGGTAATAACGACGAATTCGGATAAAACCCTTTACTCGCTCTTTGTTTGGGGCAGGTGAGTTTGCTTGAGAGTCTGAATCGAGAACTCTAAACCAAATAGTAATCTGACCGCCTTTGTATTGATAAGTTTCGGTAGAGGCAGGTACTGGAGTTTCAAGGATTTTTTGATGGAAGAGAGATTCTTTAATTTTTAACTTTTTGGCCAGGCGATCAGTATGAGTCCAGTTGACGAGTTGATTACTTGAGAGCTCTTCATCAAAACTAAACTCAGGGTTCATTCTAGGTGTGAAATTGAGGTCAATTTGAAAGGTTCCATCAACTATCTTGTGGGCCTTAATATTCTTGATAAAGTTCTTCGTTAATTCTTGAATGAGGTTTTCTTTTATAAGTGATACGAGACCCTTGTCGTGTGCTTCAACCCCTTCTTCTGATGTTGCCGTATTCTTTTGAATGAGTGTGGTCTTTATCGAATTGCGAAGAGACAAGTTGAGCTTTTCTTTTAATCTTTCATCGAGGAGTTCTTTGTTTTTGTTCGTTCTAAAATTTAAACTCAAATCGTAAGTTAGATACTTCTGATAAGTTTCATAGCTAAAGAAGTCTCTATAAACTTCGAGACTGTCTGGATCAAAATCTAGAATTGCACTTGGACGGCGGTTAATGCCATCTTGAATATTTTCACTTTGATTGGCCCAAAAAGAAACATGCTGGGTTTGTTGATACTTTTGATAGGAGGCATGAGAGGCGACAAGAAGCCACAGCACCGCAAAAGTTAAATTAAACGATTTATTTTTATTTTTTGTTTCCAAGCCAGTCTTTTCCCTCAGGAAGCTTATCGGCTAAAGGCCCCAAAAAATGAGGATAAGGATGGAAGGTTTGTTCGTGATTTTAATGAGTTAAGATAGTTTAATGCCTCTTAATTTTCAGGACAGAAATGGCGTCAGCTTCCTTCATCCAGGTCACCTCTATGTTACCGATTTGATGAATGAAGGTACGCTCTTCATCCTTAGTATAGGCAGGGCGCGGGTCCCAACATAGAGTTTCTTCAAGTACCTGTTTTTCTTCTGGCATAAGAACTTTAAGGTCTTCTTCTTTGAGTTTTGAAAAATCGACACCAATGGGCTTAAGGCCTGGTGTTTTATCAACCCAGCCATTATTAGCACTATCAATGGCGTCCCACATCGGAAGATAGGGTTTTATATCGATGAGTGGCGTCCCATCTAATATGTCGAGACCACTAATTTCGAGAGAGAAATCCTCATTGATTTTATCAAGTTTTACAAGCGAGAGGCCAATAGGATTGGGGCGATGAGGGGAGCGAGTTGCGAAGAAGCCAACCTTTTTCTTACCACCCAATCGAGGTGGCTTAATTGTCTCTCTCCATGAATCACTTTTATGGCACCAATAAAGAAGCCAAAGGTGACTAAAAGTTTCGAGCTCCCTTAAGGTATCTTCCCGCGCGTAAGTACTTTCAAGGATGATCTTTCCTTTCACGCTTGGGCAAAGTAGTGGCTGGCGAGGAATTCCAAGTTTTTGTTTAAAGGGACTATGGATGGTGCCAATAGCTTGAATGTCCACCTCTAGTTTTCTTCCTCTTCGTCACTGTCTAGATCGCTATCTGGATCATCATCTAGGTCATCATGAAACTCTAAGTACTCTTCCATATAGGAGAGTTTTGTAATGTCAGTAACTCGATCCACATAGAGAACACCATCAAGATGATCAAGCTCGTGTTGAAAAACTGTGGCACCAAAGCCAGAGACTTCCATTACTTGGGCCTCACCTTCAAGGTCTGTAAACTCAACTTTAATTTTTGAAGGTCTCTCAACATAACCTCTTAGACCTGGGACACTTAGGCAGCCTTCCCAAAATCCACTAGGGGTTTCATCTATAACTGTGACCTTTGGGTTAATGACCACAAGGATATCAAAGTCGTCATCTTCTTCTTCTTCTGATTCTGGAGTATCTGGATAGCGGGGGTTATCTTTTGGAACACCTACAATGGCAACTTGTTTACTGATCCCTATCTGGGGGGCCGCAATACCTATGCCTTCCTCTTTTTCCATGGTTTCAAACATATCTTGGATGAGGGTTCTAAATTCGCGCGATTGGATCTCTTCTAATGGAATAGGGTCAGCTTTGACTCTTAGAGTCGGGTGCCCCATCTTTAACACTTCGCGAACGGCCATAAGTCTTCCTTTTTTATGAATTTCCTTATCCTATCCATACCCGATAGAATAAATTTCGGCCACTCACAGGAGTTGTTATGAAAGTTTTATTTGTTTGCCTGGGTAATATCTGTCGCTCTCCTGCTGCTGAGGGAGTTTTTCTTCATTTGCTGCAGCAAAAGGGTCTAACCGATAGTTTTCAGGTGGACTCCGCTGGCACTAGTTCAATCCATAATGGGGAGAGGGCCGATGAACGTATGCGAGAACATGCCCTGAAAAGAGGGATAGAGCTTCCTTCGCGCGCCCGTCAATTTGTGAGTAAGGATTTTGAGAGATTTGATCATATTGTTGTGATGGATGACTCAAACTTTGAGAATTGTAAAAAACTGGTTATGCATGTTGAGGATATTGGGAAGATTATTAAAATGGCCGCTTTTTGTCCCGAGTCTGGGCAGAGTGAAGTTCCCGATCCTTATTATGGTGGGGCCGCCGGTTTTGAAAAAGTAATGGATATGGTGACCGAGGGTGCTGAGAACCTCTTGAAGAAGTGGGGATATTAAAGGGTGAGCAAGAATTATATTACCCCAGGTGGATTTAAGAAGCTTCAGGATGAATATGATTTTTTAAAGAAACAAGAGCGGCCTCGTATCACTCGTCTGGTGGCGTGGGCAGCATCTCTTGGGGATCGCTCGGAGAATGCTGATTATATTTATGGGAAAAAGAGATTACGAGAAATCGATCGTAGAATGCGTTTCTTAAGTAAGCGCATTAATGAGGCCGAGGTGATTGATCCTCAAAAGCTTGAAAATAGTAAAGTTCAATTTGGTGCAACAGTCATATTAGAAGATGATGCTGGTAATGAGCGAAAAGTTTCGATTGTTGGAGTTGATGAAACTGCCGCTCGGCTTGGGCGAGTGAGCTGGCAATCACCTCTTGGAAAAGCGCTCTTGGGTAAAGAAGTTGGCGACGTGATTGAGGTTCGAGCCCCCGGGGGCCTTACAGAGTATGAGCTCAAAGAATTTAAGTATTTGGAAATTTTGATAGAGGAGTTTCAATATGATGGTCCAGGTGAAAGTCAGTCTAGGTGAGCTTGTTGATAAGCTCAGCATTCTTGAAATTAAAAAAGTTAAAATTCAAGATGAAGAAAAACAACAGCACATTGAAAAGGAGAGGCTTGCCCTGCTTGAGACTCTCAATAATTTAGCCCTAGAAGGAATCTCGACTTTTTTGGAACAGCTAAGACATATCAACCTTGAGCTTTGGGAAATTGAAGATAAGATTCGTGAAAAAGAGCGTGCTAAGGAGTTTGACAGTGAATTTGTGGAGCTCGCGCGCTCAGTCTACATAACCAACGATAAGCGCTTTGAAGTCAAATCCTTGTGTAATGGCCATTTTGGAAGTGAACTTAGAGAAGTTAAATCCTATGAGAAGTATGATTAACTCTGCAAGGTTTCTCCTTTTCAATATTCCGATGAAGTTGCTATGATATCCCATCTTTAGAGTTATTTAGGAGTGCATTATGGCCAGAGGGACTAGCGAAATTCCCGTAGTATTGAAGTATGAGCTTTATGAATCATCCGTGCAAAATCACATGGCCGATATTGAGTTCATTGAAGAGGAATTTAAGACCTTGAGAGGTCGAAAGCCTCGTACTCTTAGAGAAGACTTTGGTGGTACAGGCGCCATGGCCTGTGACTGGGTAAAGCAGCATAAAGATAATTTGTCTTGGGCGGTTGATCTCGATCCTGAGCCAATTAAATATGGTAAGGAAAATCACTACACCCGACTAAATAAGGAAGAAGCAGGTCGGGTGAAATATATTCAAGGGAATGTCCTTGATAAGTATGACTTTGATCCAGATGTCGTTGTTGCTTTTAACTTTAGTTATTTTTGTTTTAAGAGAAGAGAGGACCTTCTTAAATACTTTAAAAAGGTGCGTAAGGCCTTAAAGAAAGATGGTGTTTTCTTTGTCGATATTTTTGGTGGTACTGAGTGCTATCAGGAAATGGTTGAAGAAACAGAGTTTGATAAGCATAGCTATTTCTGGGATTGTGACAGCTATAATCCTTTAACTAACGATGTTCTCTATTACATTCACTTTGAGTCTAAAGGGATGAAATACGAAAAAGTCTTTGTCTACGATTGGCGCCATTGGACAGTAAGAGAGATTACAGAGCTTATGGAAGAAGCAGGTTTTTCCAAGGTTATCACTTACTGGGAAGGCGAGGATGATGATGGGGAAGGCGATGGGGACTTCTATCAGTCAAAAGAAGAAGAAAATTGTGAGTCTTGGGTAACCTATATTGTCGGGTTGGTATGACGCATGGATGAGAAATTTTGTAAATTAAGTATCGACAAAGTTCTCGAATATTCCAAAGAATCTTCTTTCGCCGTTTACCTACGTCTTAGCTCCAGCAAATTTGTTAAAGTTGTAAATATTGGTGACGATGCTCTCGAAGAAATTGTCGATGATTACGTCTCACGTGGACTTGAAACTCTATATGTTGAGCGTGAGGTCTTTGAAAAATTTCAAGAAAGAATAGAAGGTGCTCTTAGCAAAAACTTTAAAAACATAGGTATCTCTGAGGATATCTCTGAACGCTATGATGGCCTGGCCAGTGCTCTTTATGACGTCAAAAGTCTTGTTGTAAATCTTGGGATGACCGAGATGAATATCAAGGTTGCGGATCAGCTAATTGAGGCGGCGATTGATCAGTCTGAGAAGATCACTAACTTAGAGCTTCTTCTTGAACTCTTAAATGATAAAGAGGGTTTTATTACTAAGCATGCCTTCTTAACGTCGTATGTTGTTACAAATACTCTTGAGAAGATGGATTGGTCTACTAAAGATATTAAGAGGAAATTGGTCATGGCCAGTTTGTTTCAAAATATTGCTTTAGAGACTGATGAACAAGCAATGATTTACACTCAGGACTCTGATGAATTTCGCGCTTTAGATGAATTTTCTAAAGACTTAGTTTTAAAACACCCATTCTTAGCAGCTGACCTGGTTCGGTCGCCTTCTTTTTCAGGAGAGGAGATTGAAAAACTGATTCAAAATCATCATGAAGTTCCTATTAGTGGGGCTTTTCCTGGGAGAGTTTCAGCCCATAATATTCCAATTTTGGATGCTTGTTTCATTCTTTCGGGCTATTTCTCTTATAAAGTTTTGACTCAAAAGACTAAAGAGAACTACTCACTCATAGCACAGAAGTTAAATGAGGATTTTAATACGGGTGGCTTTAAACGGGCCCTTGTCGCACTATTTGCTGCCTTTAGACTTCAATAAATTAGATTCGTAAAAGTGAGTTCTTTTTTCTTCTTTATAGAAGGAACAGAAAAGACTTGTGAGTTTTGGCCAAGGCATAGAACTTTATTTTGCCCTTCTGTTTGTTTCATCAGCATGAAAGCTTCTTCGAAGGCCTGATCGAGATTAGGGAATGAACTTTCTATTTGAAGCACATAGAAATGGCGATCAAACTGATTGGCCGTAAAAAATGATTTCGGGGACTTTGGAGCTTTTAAGATATGTTTTTCTAGTATGCCATCGAGAAGGTAATCAAACCAAACAAATGGTCTTTCTCTACTCTCTAATGGTCCATCCGTTACCCAGATACAACCTAAGGTTTTTGGATCTACTTGGGAAAGGAAGTCTTCTTTTGAAGTGAGAACCTTAGTTCTTTTTTCCACGGATTCCATCGAGTACTCCATTTACAAAGCGCCCGGAGTTTTCTCCTCCGTATTTTTTAGCAAGGCCTACCAGTTCACTAAGCACAACCTGGTAAGGTGTATCAAAATAAAAGAGCTCTTCAGTCCCAACTAATAAAACACAGCGTTCTATCTTTTCAATATTGTCGAGGCTCTCTCTCTTTGTTTCGGCCTTTATAAGCTCCTCTATGCGAGACATATGTAGGGCGATTCCCTTGACGAGCTTACAGGCAAAGAAGAAGTTTTTATCATCAATTTGATTATCTTGATGTTCTTCATCTGGCTGAAGATAACTCTCTTTAAATTCTATTAGTTGCTCTTCTAAGTCTTCCTTATTAACACTACTTGAAAGAAAACGTTCTTTTAGATCTACATTTTCTTTAATAAATAGCTGGAATAGGAATTTAAGAGCGAATTCGCGACCCGGTGTTTTATTGTGCTCTTGTTGGTTCACTAGAATTTCCTTTTATCCCTGGAGGGGAGGTATCGATCAGCGGTTTATAGGGGCGAATATTTTTCTTAAGGTTATTTACAAAATCTTCAATATTATTGAATTCCCAGTAAAAAGAAGCAAAGCGAACATATGACACGGGATCAAGTTTATAAAGTTCTTCCATGACATAGTTACCGATGAATTCAGAACGGATTTCTTTTAGGTTGAGTTCAGCAAGATGCCGCTCTAGGCCATCAATGAGATTATGAATCTGGTCTCTAGATATCGGTCTTTTTTGACAGGCCTTAGTAAGTCCCTTAACGATCTTCTCGCGATTGAAGTTCTCTCTACGACCATCTGCTTTTACAAGTGCTGGAATTTGTTGGGTAAAGTTCTCATAGGTTGTAAAGCGCTTGTCACAATCTTCACAGCGCCTGCGTCTACGCACGGCCATGCCATTTTGCAAAATTCGCGTCTCAATAACTTTTGTGTCTTGGGCATGACAGTTGGGGCAATGCATAAATACAACCTTTATTACTGCAATGTTTTACCCTGACTTCAACGTTATTGGCAATTTTTTAGGAGATACTGCAGCATGCCTTTTACGGCCATTTCCCTATTCGGTATCCTTAGGGGGTGAACAAGAGAGATTACTTTTAGCAGGGAAGCCTATGAAGTTTTTTTTAATAACTATCCTATTTTTTACTTCATCAACTTATGCTTTTGATCCAGGTCTTTTTGAAAAAGAATACTGCGCTCAAACTCTTGTTCCTGGAAATTCGCCAGGTTTTTATTCAATTAGGGAGCCCTTAGTTTTTAAAAACTTAGGTGAGCGTACTTATCTTCAAAAGGTAACTTATAGAGGAGAAACCTTTTATAAAGTAACAGATGTTTTAGGCAGTTTCATTCTGAGGGCCAATCTTAAGAAGGTTTTGGATTTTGTCGTCTTCAATAACCATATTTGGGTTATTAGTGATTTCGACCTTATCGAGTTCAATGAGAGTGGGCGAGAGCTTAACCGTTATAGTTTTGTTCAAGCAGGAAGCCGTAGTGAAAAACCACGAGGTTTGGACTTGAGAGATGACAAGATTTTAATTGCTCATGGGGCCTTAGGCCTTATAGAGTTTGATCTTAATTTGCGTCAATTTAATTCTCTAAGTTCTGTTAATACGACTCAAGAAAATGGAAGAAGAAGTTTAGCGGTCTCTGTTACGTGGCAAGGAGCGCGAGCTTACATTGCATTGACTGGAAATATGCAAAATGCTTTTAATGGTATCGTTACTTATGACCTTTCAAAAAAGGAAATTATTAATAAGGCGGCTTACCGGAATATTCGCTACGGAGTTGTTGACCCTAATGCCAAGCTTTATGTTCATGAGAATATGTTCTACCTCAACAATGGAGGTTGGATTCATCGTTTTACAGAACAGGAAATTCTAACGAAGGAATTCCCCAAGCCTCAATGGCTTCCGATTCCTCATCAAAATAATAATCGCAATATGTTCTTAAGAATTCGTGGGGATTTTATTTTAGAATCTAATACGATTTATGGCTGCGCCCTCGTAGAGAGAAAGGCCACTTTGGCGCAGCGGAAATTATCTAACTAATAAACAGGAAAATCTCGGCAGAGAGCTTTTACCTCTGCTGAAACTTTTTTTGCCTCTTCCGGATTTTCTTTATTCTTTAGAACGCGACCAATCCAAGAGGCAACCATATCCATATGTTCTTCTTTCATACCTCTTGTTGTAATCGCAGGAGTTCCCAAACGAACACCAGAGGTAACAAAGGGAGATCTCTTATCTCCAGGAATCATATTCTTATTACATGTGATATCAGCGGCTTCAAGCATCTTCTCTGCTTCTTTGCCTGTAAGGCCAACAGAGTCGACATTGACAAGCACAAGGTGATTATCTGTACCACCTGAAACTATTTTAATGCCTTCTTTTTGAAGACCTTCGGCCAAGCGTTTGGCATTTTTTACAACTTGCTCTTGGTAAGTTTTAAACTCTGGTTGAAGGGCCTCTAAGAAGGCAACTGCTTTTGCTGCAATAACATGCTCTAACGGGCCACCTTGAATACCAGGAAAGATATTAAAATTGGCTTTTTTGGCAAGCTCTTCATCATTAGTAAGGATAATTCCGCCACGGGGTCCTCTTAATGTTTTATGGGTCGTTGAGGTCACATAGTGAGCGTGCTCCATTGGACTTGGATGTACACCAGCAGCAACGAGGCCGCTAATATGGGCCATATCGACTAAGAGATAGGCACCAACTTCATCTGCTATTTCTCTAAACTTTTTGAAATCAATAGTTCTTGAGTAAGCAGAAGCTCCGGCCACAATCATTTTTGGTTTTTCTTTTACGGCAAGGTTACGAATTTCTTCATAGTCGAGCGCTTCAGTCTCCGTATTTAGTCCGTAAGACACAACATTATAAAGCTTGCCTGAAAAGTTTACGGGCGATCCGTGAGTAAGGTGACCACCTTGGGAGAGGTCCATTCCCATAATTTTGTCACCAGGCTCAAGGAGAGCAAAGTAACAGGCCATATTTGCTTGGGAACCACTATGGGGTTGAACATTGGCAAAGCCTGCCCCATATAATTCCTTAAGACGGTCAATTGCCAGTTGTTCTGCAGAGTCTACAAATTCACAACCACCGTAATAACGTTTCTTTGGGTAACCCTCTGCATACTTATTTGTCAGCGCAGAACCTTGCGCTTGCATAACAGCAGAGCTGGCATAGTTTTCAGAAGCAATAAGTTCAAGACCTTCTTCTTGTCTCTTTGTTTCGAGGTCAATGAGTTCTGCTATTTCTGGGTCCATGGCAGAAATTGATTTTGAGTTGGGATGAAACACTTTAAACTCCTTCTCTTTTGAGAATCAGTGAACAGTTTGTTCCGCCAAAGCCAAACGAATTATTCAAAGCGTAGTCCACCTGTTTTTTGATGGATTTGTTGGCAATATAATTGAGATCACATTCAGGATCTTGATTGTCTAAATTAATTGTTGGAGGAAGGTCTCCTGTATGCAAGGCCATCGCACAAAAGACAGACTCAATTCCACCCGCAGCACCTAAGAGGTGGCCGGTCATTGATTTCGTAGAGCTTACGTGAAGATTATAGGCATGATCGCCAAAGGCCTTTTTTATAGCATTGGTTTCACCAATATCTCCAAGAGGAGTCGATGTTCCGTGAGCATTAATATAACCTACTTGCTCCGGCTTAATATCTGCCATTTCAAGAGAAGCTTTCATACATTCAAAAGCGCCTAGTCCTTCAGGATGAGGAGCAGTGATATGATAAGCATCCGAGCTTGAACCGTGGCCTACAACCTCGGCGTAAATCTTGGCTCCGCGGGCCTTCGCCTTATCATAATCTTCAAGAACAATTATGCCGGCGCCTTCACCCATGATGAAACCGTCCCGTCCTAGATCAAAGGGACGTGAGGCTTTTTCTGGTTCGTCATTACGACGAGAAAGAGCTTTCATATTGGCAAAACCCATTATCGTCATATCGGAAAGAACGGACTCGGTACCACCAGTGATCATAACTTCGTGGCGACCTGTTTGAATTTCCATCGCTGCTGTAGAAATGGCATGAGCTGCAGATGCACAGGCACTAGCGATAGTATAATTTATGCCTTTCATATCGTATTGAATCGTAATTAAACCAGAGGCCATATTTGGAATAATAGAAGGAATGAAAAAAGGAGAAACTCTTCTCGGGCCTCGCTCAAGGTAAATACTGTGCTGAGCTTCAATAAAGGGAAAGCCTCCCATTCCGACACCTAGAATGCAGCCGACCTTTTTTGGATCGTAGCCTTTCCAGTCCTTTCTCTCAAAACCTGCATCTTTAATAGCTTCATCTGTTGAGTGAAGACCAAGGTGTATAAAACGGTCATAACGAGCATGCTCTTTCTCTGGAAGAATGTCGTTTGAAAGTTGAAAGTTTTTGACTTCACCTGCGATTTTTACCGCAAGATTTTCTGTATTGAGTTGTTCTATGAGCGAGACACCAGGTTTCCCCTCGATAGCATTTGCCCATACTTCTTTTAAGTTTTGGCCTAGCCCACAAGAAATACCCAATCCGGTAATGGCCACTCTTTTTAATTCTTTCATAATAACCAACACTCCATTTGTATTATTTAGGTAAAGTCCCTTTTCCTCACATAAAACAACTTAAGGGCGGTTAAATAATAGGATCTAAAAAAAAGATCTTAAAAAAAAAGCCCCTTGCGGGGCTCTCGATTATTGTTTTGAGTCGAGATATTTGACGACGTCGCTGACCTTCTTAAGGCCTTCAGCATCTTCCTCTGGAATTTCAATTCCAAATTCATCTTCCATCTTCATCATTAGTTCAACGATGTCGAGCGAGTCAAGGTTTAGATCATCAACAAAGCTTGTGTCTGTTGTAATTTTTCCCATGTCTACTTTTGTGGCATCACTGATAAGCTTGATGACTTTTTCTTCCATTTGATTTCTCCTACTGTATTACCAAAAATCTTATATGAATTTTTCAATTCTAAATATAAAGTCCACCGTCAATTTTGATAGTTTCACCAGTAATATAAGAACTGGCATTGCTTAGCAAGAAGTTTACGAGGTTCGCGACTTCTTGCGTTGTTCCAAAGCGTTTCATAGGAATTCCAGAGAGATATCCCTCTTTTGTTTCCTCTTTTAAGTTATCGGTCATATCGGTATCAATAAAGCCTGGGCAAATAGCATTACAGCGTACATTTTTAGCGCCGAGCTCTTTTGCCAAGGATTTGGTTAGTCCAATCATGCCGGCCTTGGAAGCAGCGTAGGCAATTTGCCCTGCATTTCCCATAAGTCCAACTATCGAGGAAATATTTACAACACTCGCATTTTCAGCCCTTAGAAATCCACGACTTAGGGCCTGGCTTACCATTATGGCGCCCTTTAAGTTGGTGTCTAGTGTTGCTGAGACATCTTCTTCTTTCATCCTAAGAACCAGTTGGTCTCTTGAGATACCTGCATTATTAACAAGGCCCTCTATTACGCCATGCTCCTTAGCGAAACTATCAAGTGCCTCTTTAATTTGTGGAGTATTAGTAACATCAAACATAACGGCAGTTGCAGCGGAGGCTCCAATGACCTTAAGGTGCTCTCCCATTTCTTTGGCAACTTCTTCCTTACCTTCCCGGTAATTAAAAATCACATGGGCGCCTTGTTCGGCCAAGCTCTCAGCAATGGCACGACCAATGCCGCGAGTGGCCCCAGTTACGAGGATTCTTTTTCCTGATAGATCTGAAAAATTGGCTTTCACGACAGAACCTCCAAGAGTTCTTCAAAGGCTCCCTCTTTATCTAAAGAGATGACCTTAATGTTTCTATTGATCTTCCTGATTAGTCCCATAAGAACACGACCAGGGCCGACCTCAATGCAGACTGTATCATCCGGGAGGGCCGCAATACTTTGGGTCCAGCGAACTGAGCCATCAACTTGTTCGATCAGGTTTTTTTTCACTACATCACCACTGGTATCAGCAGGATATTCTTTAGCGTCAATATTTGCCACATAAGGAACGAATGTCGGACGAAACTCAATTGTGTTTAAATGCTCAGCAAGTTTCTCTCTTGCAGGCTTCATTAAAGAAGAATGAAAGGGAGCAGAGACGTTTAGCTCAACACAGCGATAAGCATCTTCAATATTTTCTTCAAACCATTTAACGGCACGGTCACAAGCTTCTGCGTGGCCTGAGATTACTGTTTGATTGGGCTCGTTGAAATTAGCGGCCATAACTTCGTTGCCATCTTGGGAGACAGCTTTACAGCACTCTTGTATTTTTTCCATTGGAACTTTCATAACGGCGATCATCTTGCCTTTGCCCGCAGGAACAGCTTCTTGCATATAGGTGCCGCGAAGATTAACGGCTTTTACGGCATCTTCAAAGCTAAGGCATTTGGCGGCGACTAGGGCCGCGTACTCGCCAACAGAGTGACCAAGAACACGGTCAATTTTAATTCCCTTATTAAGGAGAACTTCCGAAACTTTATCAAAGAGAGCGACAGAGTGAGTGAGGATGGCCGGCTGAGTATTGGCCGTCATTTTAAGTTCCTCGTCCGGGCCTTCAAGCATCATTGTCTTTAGGTCGAAGCCAAGGGACTGATTTGCCTTGTTTAGAAATTCAAAAGAAGGTTGGTTTTCGAGAGCTTTTCCCATACCCACATACTGAGCACCTTGACCGGGAAAGACTAAAGTTACTGATTTAACCATAGGACTGTCTCCTTTCTTATTAGTAGCGAAAGAGTGTTGCACCAAATGTTAGGCCCGCACCGAAAGCATCAAAGAGAACAATATCTCCTCTTTTGATTCTTCCATCTGCAATTGCCTCGTGAAAGGCGATAGGTACAGTAGCAGCTGAAGTGTTGCCGTAGTTTTCAATATTAATAATCATTTTTTCCATAGGAAGCTTAAGAAGCTTCGCCGTGGTTTCTATAATTCTATAGTTGGCTTGATGAGGAACGACCCAGTCAATATCTTCTAAAGAAAGACCTGCTTTCTCGAGGCAAACCTTTGCATTATCAGCTAGAGTTCTGGTAGCGACTTTAAACATCTCGCCACCTTTCATGCGCATAAAATGAGTGCCCTCTTTTAGATGGTGTTCTTTAATGGGAGTTACTGCGCCACCAACTGGTTGATCAAAGAACTCTTTACCAGAGCCATCAGCACCAAGATGAGTGGCCAAAATTTCAGAGCCTTCGCCATCTTCGGATTGTCCGACTATGGCACAACCACAGCCGTCGCCAAAAAGAATACAGATCGTGCGATCTGTCCAATCAATCTCTCGCGAGAGCATCTCCGAGCCAACGACTAAAACATTTTTTGCCATTCCTGTTTGTATAAAACTATTGGCCATGTTGACGCCATAAACGAAACCCGAACAGGCCGTAGCGATATCAAAAGCGGTACATTTATTAGTCATGCCAAGTTTTTGCTGAAGGACAGAGGCAGAGTTAGGAAGCTTATAATCCGGCGTAACTGACGCGAAGATAATCATGTCGATATCATTTGGCTCAAGCTTTGCTGCTTGTAGAGCTTGCCATGCTGCTCTCTCAGCCATATCTGTGGGGAATTCTCCGCCTTCTGGATTACAAATACGACGGGCCCTAATACCGGTTCTTTCATAGATCCACTGGTCGTTGGTATCGACTATTTTCTCCAGATCAATATTCGTCATCACTTTTTCTGGAAGGTAAATACCTGTTCCTAATATTTTGGATCTCATAAATTATTCCTTATTGAGCATAAAAAAAAAGCCTCTACATGAGAGGCTGATTTATATTAGCTAAAGTATTCAAATTGACTTGATAAGGTTTGACAAGACTAAGTGAAGGAAAGAGGAATTACTCCTCAGCTTCGCCTTCTTCTTGAGCAACTTTAACAGCTAAATACTCTTTCCCTTTGTAATGTCCACAAGCAGGACAAACAGTATGAGGAAGAACATGTGAACCACAGTTTGAACAAGACATTGGATGCTTGCGGTATAATTTGTGGTGCTGACCAGCTCTTCTTAAGCCTTTACGAGATACTGATGTTTTTTTCTTAGGTACGGCCATTTCCGACTCCGGTATTTACAACTTTTAACAATTAGTTTTGGCGTTTAGCTTTAGGTATTTACTAAAATACCGCGGCAACGACAAGCTTTTTTTACAATTTTACCTATTTTCAGGCGCTTAAATTTACTGAGCAGGTTGGTGCTTGCAGGTCCCTTCATTAAGGTCTTGTCCACACTCCGTGCATAGCCCTAAACAATTCTCATCGTGGAGAGGAAAATGTTCTATGTTAATAAAGAGATTCTCGTGGACCATTTCTGCAATGTCCGCATCACCCTTTTGGTGAAAGTAGAGGTCAAACTCTTCATTTTCAGTAAATATATCATCTAACTCTTCAAATTCAGGCTCATTTTCTAAATGTTGAGGAATAAAGCAAACTTGAAAATCGGCATCTACGGACTGATGCGTTAGCTTTAGGCACTTAATACACGGTGCCATATATTTTGCTTTAATATTTCCTCTTATTAAAAGGTGGTCTGCAAATGGTTTGCCGGACTTCCTTTTTAAGGAAAGTTCACAACTAATTGCGCCCTTTTCATAATCGGCTTCCTCGCGATCAACTTCTTCTTCAAGCTCGTTAAATAAATCCTGAACCCAGGCGCATGACTCTTTAAGTTCATATTTAGCAGTTTCATCAAAAATATAATGACCTAGCTTTATAACGTTTTTAATTTCTTCTAAAATTGGTTTTACAATCATAACTTCCTCTAAATATGCAGACCCTTGATTAGCTAAAAAAGTGCCATAATGTCTAGCTTGTTGTTATTATTATAGGAGTGTGGGGGATTTGTGATTGTTTATATTGTTGGATTTATGGGAGCAGGAAAGTCGAGCTTAGCCGATTTTTGGCGTCATGAATTTCCTGGAAAAACGAAAGATCTCGATCACATAATTTCACAAAGAGTTGGGTGCAGGCCGGATAACCTGGGGGATTGGATTCAAAAGGTTGGATTTACCCAGTTTCGCCTTGAGGAATCAAAAGCCCTTAGTGATTTGTGCAGTGAGTCTAAAGAAGGACACTTGCTGCTCTCTCTAGGTGGAGGGGCCTTTCATCCCAAAAATAGGAAAATTTTGGAAGAATCAAATTCTCACCAAGGAATATGGGTGGAAACGCCTGTTGAGATCTGTTGGGATAGGGTTTCTGGAGATTCCAATCGGCCTCTTGTCGCCGAAGGAAAAGAGGCTTTTTATAAGCTCTATGAGAGTAGGTTAGCGGACTATGAGCAGGCTAAATATCAACTATCAGGTGACAGTGAGTGGCCAAAGCTTCGTGAATTTTGCAAAAAATACAAGGTTCAAGGCTTAATGGACTAAAAGAACCCACTTAAGGCATAATTAAGACGGAGTAGGCCAAGAAGGCTTTGCCAAGGAAAAAAATTATGGATAGATTTAGCCCTATGACGACTCACACCAAACTAACATCTTCCTCATACCTAAAAGAAGACCAACAGAATGTTGTCGTGGCCATCCTCTGTAGTGACTTAAAGATGGGTAAGCAGCTTTCTGATATATTCAAAAAAGTTGGTGTTCACCCCTATGTTTGTACCGATCTCGCACAGTTTTGGAGTGAGACTCTTAAGGAGACTCCTCACCTTGCTTTAGTTGATGTGAAGTTAATGAGTGAGGGGAACTATCTTTTTAAAGAACACCCCAAGGTTAAAAATCAAGAAATGCCAGTGTCCTTTTATTTTGATGGGGACAGCTCGCCACTTCTTTATTCTACTTATGACATTTTAAATCTTGGTTATATTGATAGCCGCATAAGCCTAACAGGCCAAGTTAAGGGCGTTTTAAAAAGGTTTAATAGTTATCAAAGTTGGCAATCGCGCGCTCAATCAGCTTGGGAAGCCGAGGAACAGCTTGATGGCAAACTCACTCATATTGTTAAAAAGACAGAAGAGCTTAAGGAAAAAACTTTTTATCAGTCTTATCTTAAAAGTCTTCAAGGAAGACTTGAGGTTGAAAAAGACGCTGAAGATTTTCAAACAGCAGTTGCAAGGGTTTTCTCTCAAGTAAAAGAGTTGCGCTCTTTTACTTTTTTAGAATTGTCTCCATCTGGTCAAAAGTTAATTTCTCCAAAGTTTCAATTTGATAAATACGTGGATATTCCTTCTTTATGGCTTGGTAAAACTTGTCCAAAAGGTATTGAGTTTTTTGCTCAAAATATGGCCTCTCAAATTTGTTTAGAAATTATGGGCGGCGAACTCATGTCTCTCCTTATCAGGGGGCGTAGAGAAGAGCCTGATATGATGATTTTTATCAGAGTAGAGGGAGAAGACTTTTTGGCCAATTTTGACTGGGAATCTTTTGAACGCTACCTCTCTGGCTACTACTGTTATTTTGGCTGGCGCTCACATAACGAAGAAGGTCTCTCTTCTAGTCGAGGGCAGTCTTGGGAACTTTATAATATCTTGGATGAAATTAAATTTGGAAGCATTCCTGAATCTAGGGTTCAGGGTGGATATGATCGTTTCTGTCTAGTTGGAATCGATTTCAGCATACTTGTTGAAAGAGCTTTGGGCCAAGAGGGGATGCGCTTTTATTGGAAAAAGTTTTATCAAGACTTTGTGGCCGGACTCGAAACGCAGAAGGGAATAAGCTTTCGTTGTTTTCATCACGATACACGCCACACTTTTCTTCTTATCGAAAAAGATAACCTTGATAACGACTTAGCTCAGATAAAAAATTATTGCTTACGCTATCCTTTTTGGCGTTACTTTGAGGATGCAGATGTCGTGTTGGGTGCCAGTTTAAAGCCTGACGTAAGAATTGTACCCATGGCCCCTCAGGCCATTGAAAGACTTGTCGGGGAGCCAGTGAAAACATTGGTAGAACTCGGTAAGTCTACATCGACTCCTGCGCTTGCACCTGCAAAGAAGAAGTCATTTTACCATCACGGTAACGACCAAAGCATGTAATGGAACCAGCACGTCTTGGTAGTCACCTTGTTGTTCATCTAAACAGATTAAAAGAAAATTTTGAGGCGCTTAAAAAGCGCTACAAAGAAAATAATATTCTTTTTATGGTGAAAGCTGATGGCTATGGCCACGGCATTATCGAGATTGTTAAATATGCCTTTAATGATTTGGGTGTAAGGGAATTTGGAGTTGCGACTTTAGGTGAGGCAATTACCCTTCGTCGCCATCTCTCATCATTACCTTTTGAAATTTATGTTTTTAGTGACCTTCAGTTTTTCCAACCAGAACTCTCAGAGCTATATCTTGAATACCGGCTTATACCTGTGATCAGTCACAATGATGATTTAGACGTAGTATTAAATAATCCAAAATTCTCTAACTTACCACTATGCCTAAAGTTTAATACGGGAATGAATCGGCTCGGTCTCTCTTTGGAGAAGTCGGAAGAGATAATAAAGAGTCTAAAGGCAGTAAACCGCTGTAAAATATTTCATCTAATGAGTCACCTTGCGAATGCTTCCATGCCGATGAGTACCAATAAACGTAATATTGGCCAGAAAGAAAAATTTAAAGAACTCAAAGAACAATTTATAAGTGCAGGAATAGAGTTAGAGAGAACTTCTCTCGCGAATTCTGGAGCTTTGGAGCAAGAATCTTGCAAAGAAGAAACTCATATTCGTCCAGGTCTGATGCTCTTTGGTGCAACTTCCATGGCCCCTCAGCATGTTGATAAGAGTTGGTGGCAAGGCAAAATAATTTCGGAATTAAAAACAAAAGTCTTAAATGTTTTCGATGTTTCTAAGGGTGATCCTCTTGGTTATGGCTCAACACCTTGTCCTCAAGCGGGTACTGTTGCGATTATAGCCTTGGGTTATGGCGATGGGATTAGCACCAGATTCATGGGGGCGACTTTATATCATAAAGGTGTGGCCGGAAAAGTTTGTGCCCGCGTTTGTATGGATATGACCTATGTTCTTTTCCCTAAGGGAACCGATATTAAACGGGGGGAGAATTTTTGGATATGGGATGGAGATTCAAAAATGTTTATGGAACTTGCCCGTGAAACAAAAACTCTACCTTATGAGTTGGTTATTCAGCTTACAACTCGCGTTCCTAGAATCTATCAGATAGACTAATTGTCTATGACGACAAAATCAGGGACTGCTCTGCAAAACTTTTTTCTAAAGCCAATTGAATCTTTGGGTGCAATGGTTTTAGAAAATCTTGAGGGGTTAGGCGCTTTCATTTCTTTTGTGCTTAAGGCCTTCTTTTGGTTCGTTAGACCTCCTTTTCGTTTTCGTCTTTATTTTGAGCAGCTCTATTTTGTAGGAAATAAAAGTATCTTTATCGTTCTATTGTCTGGCTCATTTACGGGAATGGTAATGGCCTATCAAACCTACTTTGGTTTTAAGCTTATTAGTGTTGATTCACTCGTAGGTCCTGTAACGGCCTTAACTTTGGCCAAGGAGCTGGCTCCAGTTTTAACTGGTTTGATTGTGGCAGGACGCGCCGGTGCAGCAATGACCGCGCAGATTGGCTCGATGAAAGTAACAGAACAGGTTGATGCCTTAGAAGTCATGGGGATAAATAGTATTCAGTACCTTGCTGTTCCCCGGATTTTTGCAGCAACGATTTCTCTTCCTATGCTTTCAGCGATATTTCTTTTTATTGGAAACGTAGGCTCCTATATTGTTGGGACAAAGTTCTTGAGTATTGATGAGGCCATATACCTTTCAAAACTTGGAAGTTTTATGTTTTTATCTGATATTTGGCAGGGTCTTATTAAGGCTACCTTCTTTGGTTTCATGATCGGCTGTATTGGAACCTATTTTGGCTTTAACGTTACTAAAGGCGCAGAGGGAGTTGGTAAAGGTACTAACCTTTCTGTTGTATGGGGAATGATTATGGTTTTAATTTCTGATTATTTCCTAACGAGTTTTCTTATTCATATACTATAACTATGTTGCATTTTGATAACCCTGCCATTCGTATTGAAAATCTCACAAAGACCTTTGATGATCATACGGTTTTAAATGGTTTGAACTTCGATATCCCACGCGGGAAAATAACAACGATTCTGGGTTTTTCTGGAGCAGGAAAGTCAACTTTACTCAAACATATTCTTGGTTTAATGCAGCCGACTTCTGGCTCTATACACGTCTTAGATAAAGATCTTTCAGAATTAAATAATGTTGAACAAAGAGAATTTCGACGAAACTTTGGCATGCTTTTTCAGTATGCCGCCCTCTTTGATTCATTATCAGCATTAGAGAATGTGGCATTTCCTCTAAAAGAGTTTACAACGTTGAAAGAAGAAGAAATCAATGTAAAGTGCCATGCCTTACTAGAATCAGTCGGAATACAGCCCATCTCTCACGATAAGCTTCCCTCAGAGTTATCTGGCGGGATGAGAAAAAGGGTCGGATTAGCACGGGCCTTGGCCCTTGAACCACAAATTATGCTCTACGATGAACCAACTACAGGTCTTGATCCAATCACTACTCATATGGTGAATGATCTTATTGTTAGTACATCTGATAGAAATAAAGACCGACAAATGACGTCTGTTATTATTTCTCACGATGTGAAGGCAACTTTGAGAATTTCTGACTTTGTTGCTTTTCTTGATCGTGGTAATATTGTTGAGTACTTAGCCGCTGAAGATTTTCCTCATTCATCCAATGAGTTGGTTCAAGATTTTGTGAACCTCTAAAATTTTTACGGTTAACTTGCAAGGATGCAAAAGCTAACTACTTAGAATGTAGTTGAGAGAGCGAAAAGATCAATGAATGAACTAAAAGTAGGCCTCTTGGCATTAGCGACCATGGCAGCGGTTGTTATTATGTCCATCAAGATAACGTCAAACCAGTCTGGTTTTGGCGAGTACATTACTTATAGAACAATCATTAAGGATGCTTCTGGTATCTTTCCTAAGACACCAATAAGAGTCGCTGGTATCAATGCTGGTAGGATTAAAGAAATTGCTCTTGCTGATAATAATGCCATCATTACTTTTGAAGTTCTTGAAAAGGTAACAGTCACTAAAGATTCTAAGCTTAAAATAAAGACCGTTGGCTTCTTGGGGGATAAGTACCTTGAGATCGTTGTAGGTGAAGAAACTGATAGACTGGCTGAGAATGGTTTTATTCCTGCTCATGAAGGAGGAGGAATAGAGGACCTTGTAAAGGATGCCTCTACTGTTCTTAAAGACGTTAAGGCGATTGTTGGCTCTCTTAAAGAGAGTTTCGCTCCTACAAATGAAAAGCCGCCATTGACAATAATCTTATCAGAACTTAGGAAAACGACAGAGTCTCTCGGTAGAATAATGCAAGGAAATGAAGACAAGATTAACGATATCATAGCGAACTTAAATGAATTCTCTTCTGATATTGCTTATCAGGCGAATAATAAAAATTCTGACTCTGCTATGGCAGATGTTCAGAAAATCCTTGGGAATGCTAAAACGATTTCTGCAGATCTTGAAAAAGTTATGAGTGACCTGAAAGCAGGTAAGGGAACCATGGGTAAGCTTTTTGTTGAAGAGCAAATTGCTGACGAAGTTCGCCAAACCCTTTCAGGTGTTCGCCAACTCGTCACCAGAGTAAACAATCTTCGAACTGAGATGGAAATGTACACTGGGGCGAATACATTATATGGGAGTGAGTCAAACTTTAACTTGAGGCTCTATCCCTCTCCAGAAAGATTCTACGAGGTTGGAGTTGTTACAAGTGAGTTTGGTTTAGAAAACGAGAGTATTATTCAAACAGACGTTAATGGCCTAAAGTCTACTGAGGTTCGTTCTATACAGAATAAGAACAGCTATCTCTTCAACGTTCAAATGGGGAGACACATTCACAATTGGGTTCTTCGTGGTGGTTTAATTCAATCAACTGGTGGCTTTGGCGTAGATTATGAACTCAATGATTGGGGTTCAAAGTTCTCTCTTGATGTTTATGACTATCGTAAAGAGGTTGGTGCCAATGTTAGGTTTTCAGCTGAGCATCAGCTCTATAATGTTCTTTACGGTAGAGTTCGACTTGAAGATATGCTTGAAGAGGGTGTGGGGAGCGCAACAATCAGTTTAGGTCTTAAATTCACTGATGAAGATATTCGTGGATTACTTGGACTTTTCTTGGGTGGAAATTAGAATTGACTTTAAAAAATTGGCTTATTAGAACAAAAAATAAACAGATCCTTGGTCCTGCGACCAAGGAGAAGGTTATTGAGCTAATTGAAAAGGGAAGCCTCACTAACGATGATGAAATTACCTGTGGTAATGGCTATTGGGTTTGGGTTAGAGAAAAAGACCTATTAGAAAAATATCTTTATGGCGATCTTCCGCAAACTTTTAATCCTATAAGTGAAGCACAAGACGTTCTAACAGCAAAAAGTTCTCCAGACGGCGTTACTGCTTCTGTTTTAGAAAGCCCTCAAAGGGCCAAGGCAAAGTCTACTGAGACTGATACTAATCAACTCCCAGATCAAGATGACTTGGCCTACCCTGATATGGATGATTTAGATTATCCTGACTCGACTCCTGATAATTTCGAGGCAACTGATCCACTACTCGATAGTGGGGAAATTGAGGCCAACGAGACAGCTGAAATTGAAGTAGGTAAGGACCTATTAGATAAAAATCTTTCTGAGCCTATGATACCCAAAGAGGGTCTTGAGGATTCATCATCAGATGAGGAAGAGAACTATCTATATCCCGAAGAAGATGATTTAGAATACCCAGAGGTCGAAGGGGATTTTATTGAAGAAGTGGAAGAAGACATCACGGATCCAAATGTCAAAATCCCTATCGAGGCTTCGCTGATTGAAGAGTCATATGAAGAACAACCTCTTGATCATCATGAGGAAGAGCTCGCAGAAGAACTTCCTAAAAAGAAAAATGTAGGCAATAAGAAAAAAGTTAAGAAGAGACGTAAAGTCATAACCGAAAGAAAAGGAAATGATCGTTATCTCCTCTATATTGCTTTCTTTATTGTCGTGGCCATAGGTTTTGTCATCTATTATTACAAAGCAGTTTTAAACAAACCAATTCCAATAATTGGAATGCAAGAAGCTCATGCACAGACGATTCAAAGTCTTAGTAAAAAAAAAACCTTCATTCCTTAAATAGTCTCTCAAATGAATTCATAACTATACCAACTCATCTAAGTTTTAGTGGCATTGTGTTTGATCAACCAGAGTTCAAAGACCTAGGGAAATGTGCAGCATTAGATGATTACCTCTTCAAAATGGGTGTTTTAATTACCTTGAGAAGAGGCAAGAGGGAGCTCCTAAAAGATTACTTTGCCAAATGTTCTCAAAATTTAAGTGATCAGATGAAGGTGATGATGTTCTTTCCCTTTCTTGGGGAAATCGTGGAAGTAGGTAAGTACCTAAAGGAAAACGGTCTTCCTTTAAAAAGAAGACTAAGAATTCAAAGTACTTTCCGTCAAAAAAAATATCTTAGTAGTAAAAAAGTCGTCATTTTAGAACTATTAGAGACTTTAAAAAAAGAGGATTCTCTTAAATCTCCAGGTGAAAGGCAAGTCGTCTTTGATCGAGTCAAGAATATTGGACATGAATTTTGGCGTCAGTTGTTTTCATTCTCTTTAGCGATTAAGGCCAAGAATCTGCCTTGGGCCCTAGAGCTGAAGAGAGAATTGGCAAAATCATCACCCTATTGGAATTTAATCAAATCCATTTCGTTCACTCATCAAGAAGAAATCATGATTAGAGACTTTATTCTCTATGCTTTAACTCAATATCAAGAAGTTTTTGAAGACTCGGAAGATGTTAAGATTTTGGCTGAACGTTTTGCTCAAATTGGTCATACGAATGACTTTAGACTGATAAAGAGTCAACTTAACGCCGACTGGTCTCTAACAGAAATCAGAAGTAAATTTAAAAATCCATTATTAAAAAGTGAATATTTTGATTTTTGGTATCTCATTATGATGAATAGAACCTCAGATACAGAACTTCGCCAAAATTTTAGAAAAGCGATTTCAAAGAGATCACTTTTAAAAGCTCGTCCAGGCCAAATGTGGGTCTTTGAGTATTTCTTTCCAGCTGATGAAAATAGGCGAAATGAAATCATCAAAAAATTATTAAAGATGTGGAAGAGGAAAAACTTAGTGGATCGCTACACTGTCCTTCGTGCTGCTTCCTTACCAAAAATTAAAAAGAATTTAGCAGACAAAGAAAGCTCCTTTTTAAGGGCGGATTTTCAAATGAAAAGAGAGTTCTTTACCGAAGTTCTTAACACTGGTTATTCCACAGAAGGTACCCTCTATGAGCTTTTCCAGCTTGGTGACAAAAATGAGGACAACCTTTGGTGGTTAATGCTTTAAATAAGTATGTCTGAATTATTATGAAAGATGATTATCTACAGCCTGACTTTTACCACTTTAATGAGGACAGTATTCAACTTGTCCGTTTCATCAAAGAAAATATAGATAATTCTACTGAACATTCTGCCTTAGAGGTTGGTGCTGGCTGTGGCGTTATAAGCTGTGAGCTTTTTAAAAATGTGGGTCTCAAGTCACTCTTGCTCGTTGAGCTCCAAGCCGAATTTTTACCTTATCTTAAGGACAATCTGGATAGCGTAGGGATTAAAAATTATTCAATACATCAATCTTCTTTTTCCGGTGATGATTTCCTAAAAGTTGTAAGAAGTAAAAACTCCCTTGTTTGCTTCAATCCCCCCTACTTTTTTAATCATGAAGGTCGTTCATCAAATAACAGCCAATTGGAAACCTGTCGAAGGATTGAGCGTAGTGACTTTTTAAAATGGTTTAAAAATTCGTTTGAGTCTTTAGAAGCTGGTGGATCATTATTTTTTTGTCACAGAAGTGATACGTGGCAGGCCAAAGATTTTGGTTTTACGGATATTTTGAAAGAGAAGGGACCAGGCGCTACCTTTTACTTCTGGAAAAAAGAAAACTAGTTATCTTTATTAATTTCTTTATTTTGAATATAAAGAGAAATGAGCTTCTCTTGAAGGTCCTCATCAAAATCAGAAAACTCTTTTTTTGCTTCCTCTTTTAAGGCTTTATATTTTGGGCTTTGAGGGTGGAGATGATTTTGTTTCTTTGTTTTAACCTCCTCCGTTTTATGGGCAGATGCTCTTCTTAAGAGATCAAGACGTTCTTGGTCAAAGTGCTGAGTGCTAACGATAAAGTTTAGGCGATTTACTTTCCCTTGAAGTTCGGGAAATACCTTAAGGATCTTTGCTTTAAGGGTTTCTTCCATCATGCTTAGGGTCTGAGAGTAACCCGAATGATTGGTAAGAATTGTGAGGACTTTTTTCTGGTTTTTTAAAGGGACTGTCACTTTTGCAAGCTTTGGCCCTACAATTTCTTCCCATCTCGCAATGAGTGACAGGAAATCAAAAAGTTCACTAGGACGGGGAGAGGAGCTGGCCTTTCTCCAGTATTTGTACTTTTTAGATGAATAAGAGCTTTGACCCAGTAGGTCAGAAACTTTTTTAAACATAGGCCATTTCAGGCTTTTTTTACGCAAATGGCAAGGAGCAGCGCTAGGTGCTAGTCGATTAATAAGCTATTCGCTATGATGGGCCATGGTTCGAATAATGCATTTACTGATTCTTATCTTTGTCTCCTCTTGTGCCGGCTACCGCGTGCGCGATAGAGGGAACCCATTTGAACAAGAGAATATTCGTAAACTTGCGATTCCCATGTTCATTAACAAATCTAGTTACGCTGGTGTTGGGCCAATATTTACTCGTGAGATAACGAAGTTGTTATCCAGTTATCCAGGTTTAAGAATTCAAGGGTTAAGTGGTGGCTCTGAGGATGCAGTACTAGTTGGCATCATTGAAAGTCCAAGCCGCTATTCTGAAGCCTATCTAACGACCGCAACAAAATTTACATCTGGAGAGTTACAGGAATCTATTGGCAATCGAGCTCAATTCTATCTACCAACGGCCTCCACTTATCAGATTACTCTAAGGCTTGTTTTGATTAAAAATCCTAGCAAGATGACAAAAGAGCTTCTGGCCTCTTCCATCGGGGCCAAAGTAATGGCGGACTCTCAGTCGAAAGTTATTTTTCAGCAATCATTTAATTATACTGGTAACTTTAACCGGGAAACGAAGGACACGATTACCTCTGATAGTGGGGGGATTGTGAACTATGCAAAAACAAAAAGATATTTTATGCAAACTATAGAGGGCCTCGCTAAGCAATCAGCAAGAGATCTCGAGGACCTCGTAATCAATGTTTTCTAGTTTATTTCCATGGGAACTCATTCAGGCGCATCCTAACCTCCTTACTAAAGGCGCTCCAGGCCCTTACGCATTCTCTTGCTATGATCCCTACCTTGAAAAGATTTTTCTCTCTACGATCCCTAAGTCTTTCTTAGAAGAGGAAAACTGGAAAGTATTAGCGGGTCCAGAAGTTACAGTAGGTTGGCTAGAGGATAATTTAGCGACCTTAGATTTTTTTTCAAATTCCCAAAGTTACAAAGTTCTCTTAAGTGAGCAAATGTCTCCCAAAGTAAAAGAATTTCTATTAAACGAAAATATTGACTGGGGTGACAGATACTTTCTCTTAACCTTTCAGAAGGAAGATAAGTTTTATGAAAAACTTAAAAAGAAAGTAACAACTCTTAAAGTGAAAGAGCCTCGCTTTTGGGAGATGGGTAAGCTCTTAAAGTTTTTGTGTGAACAAACAGGCGTTAGCCTGAGCTATGAAGTTCAAAATTATCTTTTAGAGGCCATTCCTAATGAGCCCGGTGAGTTCATCATTGCTCTAAAAAAGTTGGCGCTTCTTGGGCGAAACCCAAGAGACTTAAAGCTCGTTGATGTTAAGGAGATGCTCTCTCAAGAGAGAATCAATCAGTTTGAACTAGCTCGCTTATGGGGAGAGAAGAAAAACCAAGACTTCTATAAGCTCCTAGTCGAACTCTCACATGATATTGATGGCATAATGCTATTTTTCCGCTTTATGCAAGGCCACATTATTAAGATGTGTGACACCTCTTACATGAGAGGTAAAAGTAAGCCTTCCAAGTATGATCGCCAGATTGAGGCGACTTCTGCGCTTTGGACACATGCCGACCTAAGAGATGAGCTTCGCTTCTTTGGAGAATGCGAAATTCTTGCAAAGTCTCGTTCCTCAAAACTTGTTCAACAATTACGCCTTAAAAAGGTCTCTTGTTACTCTTAATTAAGTTGAAAGTTAAGCTGAAGGACAAGTTGAAGTAGGGAAAACAAAAAAGCCCATCTTCAAGGATGGGCTAAATATCTTTAATTAAGAAATTAAAAGACTAAACTTTACTTACGCTTTTAGCTAAACGGCTTGATTTACGAGCAGCTGTATTAGGCTTAATGATGCCAGTCTTTGCCATCTTAGCGAAAAGGCTTTGAACCTTAGAAAGTAACGAAGCTGCACTAGCTTTATCACCAGCGGCGATAAATTCATGTAGTTTCTTTTCAACACCTCTTGCTTGTGTTGTCTTAATCTTGTTTCTTAAAGTACGCGTTTCAGTTTGTCTTACACGCTTTTTTGCGGACTTATGATGTGGCACAAACAACTCCTGCTGTTATAAATAATGCACTAGGCCAGTTATCTTAAAATATTGCTAGATTTATATTCCCAATCAGCGGACATGGCAAGGTTTTATTTGATAAAGCCGCTTAGGCTCAGTATTATCGACCAAAATTTTCACGGTATCAAGGCCATTTCTGGCCTCTTCTGGCAGGGGATAAATCATGAATAGCATCCAAAGTATTGGGGTTGTTGGCGCAGGGCAAATGGGGCGTGGTATTGCACAGGTCGCGGCCATGAGCGATTACAAGGTCCAGTTATTTGATATTTCAAAAGAGTCTCTTGATTTGGCCATGAGCTTTATTGAAAAACAGCTTAAGCGTGGAGTTGAAAAAGGTAAGTGGGATAGTAGTTTTGTTGAAAAGACGATGGGTAACCTTAGTCCTATTAATGAATTAAAGGCCTTGGGATCAGCCGATCTTCTCATTGAAGCTGCCACAGAAAATAAAAGTATTAAGTTCAAAATATTCAAAGACTTAGACGCTGTTGCTAAAGATGGTGCAATTCTTGCGACTAATACTTCCTCCATATCAATTACCGAGATTGCAGCTGCTACCAGCAGACCTAGTATGGTTGCCGGTATGCACTTTATGAATCCGGTGCCTGTCATGAAGCTTGTTGAAGGAATCCGAGGTCTCGAAACATCAGATGAAACGTTTAATGCTGTAGAAGAGGTTGCCCAAAAGATGGGTAAGACTTTTATCAAAGTTAATGACGTTGCAGGCTTTGCGATTAACAGAATCTTAATGCCCATGATTAATGAGGCGATCTACGCACATTATGAAGGCGTTGCAAGCTGTGAGGATATCGATACGGGTATGAAGCTTGGAACTAATCAGCCAATGGGTCCATTTGAGTTAGCTGATTTTATTGGCCTTGATACTTGCTTGGCCATTATGGAAGTTTTACATGAAGGTTTAGGAGATACTAAATATCGTCCATGCCCACTTTTAAAGAAATATGTGCTCGCTGGGCGTATGGGAAGAAAGTCAGGAAGAGGTTTTTATGTTTATAACAGATAATTACGAAACTATAACTTTTGAGGTTAAGGACAATATTGGCCATTTAACTATCGATAGAGAGAAAAAGCTAAATGCTCTTAATTCTCAAGTTCTAAATGAATTAAAAACACTTCTCACTCACCTTATAAAAGAGGACAAGGGAAGAACTGTAAAAGGTGTTATCGTTACAGGTGCTGGAGAGAAAGCTTTTATCGCAGGAGCTGATATAGCCGAAATGCAGGACATGTCAGTCGATCAGGCGCGTGTCTTTGGTGCCCTAGGGCAAGAGGTTACAGTTCTCTTTGAACAGCTACCAATGCCGGTGATTGCCTGTGTGAATGGCTTCGCTTTAGGCGGTGGCTGTGAAATGGCGATGGCCTGTGATTTTATTTATGCCACAGAGAATGCTGTCTTTGGTCAACCAGAGGTAAAACTCGGTCTCATTCCGGGATTTGGGGGAACTCAAAGGCTTTCTCGCATCGTTGGACGCCACCGCGCTAAAGAGATTATTTATACGGGAAGAAATGTAGGCTCCGAAGAGGCACATAATATTGGTTTGGCCATAAAGCTATTTCTGACTAAGGAAGAATTGATTGCTGGCGCGTTAAAGACTTTTTCTTATATTCTAAGAGTCAGCCCAAATGCCGTAAAATTATCTAAAAAGGTAATGAATTCAGGTAATGATCTAACTGTTACTGAGGGTCTTGCTCACGAGCTTGAACAATTTTCTGCTATTTTTTCTTCTGAAGATATGAAAGAAGGAACAAGCGCTTTTGTTGAAAAGCGGGCACCAAATTTTACAGGTAACTAAATTAATTTTAAAGAGGGATATATGACACTAGATGATTATAAAGAATTAAGAGAATTAGTGGCCAAATTTAGTGATGCTGAAGTGGGCCCAATTGCAGCTGAGATTGATGAGAAAGGTAAGATCCCTACAGAACTCATTAAAAAAGTAGCTGAAAATGGTTTTATGGGCAGCTATGTTCCTGAGGAATATGGCGGCGCAGGTATGGACTACATGAGTTATTCAATTTTGATTGAAGAGCTCTCGCGTGGTTGTGCGTCAACAGGCGTGCTTGTGTCTGCCCATACTTCTCTTGCGACTTGGCCAATTCTTCAATTCGGAAGTGAAGAGCAAAAGAAAAAATATCTACCTAAGCTTGCAAGTGGTGAGTGGATAGGTTCCTTCTGTCTTTCAGAGCCAAACGCTGGTTCTGATGCTGGTTCACTAACAACTTATGCAGAGTTAAAAGGCGATCATTACGTCATTAATGGAACAAAGAATTGGATAACGAATGGTAAGGAAGCTGACCTTGCGATAGTTTTTGCTAAGACAGAAAAAACTGATAACCACAAAGGCATGTCTGTGTTTATCGTTGAGACGGCTTGGGACGGTTATGAGATTCAAAAAGCAGAAGATAAGCTGGGAATAAGAGGAAGTTCGACGACTCAGATTGTTTTAGAGAATGTTAAGGTTCCAAAAGAAAATCTACTCGGTCGCGAGAAGAAGGGTTTTAGTATTGGTCTTGCAACACTTGATGGTGGGCGTATTGGTATTGCGGCCCAGGCCTTGGGGATTGCTGAAGCAGCTTTCCGCTATGCTAAAAAATACTCACTTGAGAGAGTTCAATTTGGAAAGCCCATTGCTGACCTTCAGGCGATACAGTTTATTATTGCCGATATGAGCACAAAAATTGCGGCGTCACGTTTGTTAATTGCTGAGGCGAGTCGCCTTAAGGATCTTGGCCAGCCCTATTCCAAAGAGTCTGCCCATGCAAAAGTTTTTGCGGCGGAGTCTGCGATGTGGATCACCACGAAGGCCATCCAGGTTCTTGGTGGTAATGGTTATGTGCGTGAGTATCCTGTCGAGCGTCATTTTAGAGATGCTAAAATCACTGAAATATATGAAGGAACGTCTGAAGTTCAGCGCTTAGTAATTGCTGCTAACGAGCTCAAAGACCTGCGCTAAACCCTCAGAATGTTTGCCTTTGGATTCTATAAGTGCTACCAATGGTGATTGCACTTCATATGTCGTTGCTATTAATACCCGACCAGAGGTGACTGCCGTGGTTTTAAAGAGAATTTTGGAGAAAGTAGGTATGGCCAAGAAAAAAGCTGCCAAAAAGAACACAAAAAAAACAACTAAGGCCAAAGCGGCAAAGAAAAAGGTCACCAAGAAATCTACAGCTTCTAAAAAGAAGACAGCGAAGAAAGTTGCTAAGAAGAAAGTAACTAAGAAAAAACCTACGACTTCAAAAAAGACGGCAAAAAAAGTGGCTAAAAAAACAGCAAAGAAAACAGCAAAAAAAGTAGCTAAAAAATCAACGGCTTCCAAAAAGAAAGTGGCCAAGAAAGTAGCTAAAAAAGTCGCAAAGAAAGTGGCTAAAAAGGTCGCTAAAAAAGCACCTGCAAAAGTAGCAAAGAAAGTAGCTAAAAAAGTCGCAAAGAAAGTAGCAAAGAAAGTTGTTAAAAAAACAACTGCTGCTTCAAGTAAAGCTTCTAAAAAAGTAGTTGCTGCTCCTAAAAAAGATACTAAGAAAGTTGAAAAGAAAGTTGCCGTTAAGAAAGCAGCCCCTGTTAAGGCAGAGCCAAAGAAAAAGGCAGCAGGCTCTAAAAAAGCAACAACTCCTAAGAAAGCGGATCTTCTTAAAGAAGAGGAGATCGATCTAGAGCTAACGAAAAAAGAAAAGAAAAGTATTACCTCACAGGCCAAAGATAAAATTGGTGAAGGTATTGCTGATCTTAATAACGAATACTCACTTAAAGAAATTTTTGATGCTATAAAAACTCTTGAATTTTACACTTCTGATAGTGATGAATGTTTAACCCGTAACTGTGAAACACCTGCATCAACTTCAGGATATTGTCGTTTTCACTACATCTCTGGCTGGAAAGACATTAAGAAGAAGCAGAGAATTCTCGAGGAAGGACAGCTTCAAGAGTATATTGAAGGACTTGTCGAAAAATATCCTATCAAGTTCATCGAAGGTCTTGTCAGTGATTTAACTGATGAAAAGTCATTCTTCGCCATTTTAAAAGAAATGGATATCGATGCTGACGAAGAGTCCTACGAAGATAGCGAAGAAGGTGAAGATGATGATCAAGACATCGCCTTTGAAACTAAGGGGACGGTAACTCCTCGCTTCGACGACTAATTCTCTTAGTCTAGGTTATCGACAAGCCACGTAAGTAGCTTGTCGTGACAATCGAATATTTGCTCGGCACCTTCCTCATGCAAACTTTCGTGATGGCAGTCACCAAACCAATCGACAATAACGCACTTTATTCCAAAAGCTTTTGCGCCTTTGATATCAACTTCACTATCTCCAATTAAAACGATCTTACTCTTCTCCACATCACCTAACATTAGCTCCAACCCTTCTGGATGAGGTTTTGCAATGGATGTATCTCTAAACTGCATATCATGAAAAAGAGAAGTGAGGCCGAGGCCGTTAAAAATCTGCATTCCTGAATGCTTATCTCTTCCAGTCCAAACATAGGTCGCAATTTTTAGATCATGGAGGCGTTTAATAAACTCTATCGTTCCAGGAACTAAAGGGGGAAGGTAGTCCTTATTGATTTCATTTAAATCGTCGATAATCCCTTGAATGAAATCGTTCGTAGGATTTTCAACACCAAGATTGATAAGGAGTTGATGCCAATCCGGAACATAGGCTTCTTTTACCTCTTCTTTAGAAACGGTCCTCCCCATGTGTGTCGAGAGAATTTGATCGATAAGGTCATAAAAGTTTTGGAGACTGTTGATCATTGTCCCGTCATTATCGAAAACGACATGAGCACGGGCGCTATCTTTCGGATAACTCATTTTGTACCTTTTTTAGAGATCGTTTTTACAAGAATTCTAGCACAGTGCTCTTAAAAGGTATGGCGAACCTGTCCGAAGGCCACCTGGATTACAAGAGTGTGTTTCTTACCTTGTTCGGTGAAGTCATTTTTTTTGATGCCAACGCTATTTGATATTTTAGTCGTGACTTGTGCTTCTTTTGGGCTGGTGATTTCAACATTACCAGTGCTGAGGGCCACCTTAGACGAACCCTCGCTTGTCCAATTCATGTCGGTGAGTTTCACAGAACCAGCAGCAACATTTATTTGTACAGGCATTTCTCCTTTTGACCACGCAACAGTGCCAGCGGCCAAGGTTGTGGTGAGGGATTTGATATTACCAACTCCAACGATTTTACCTGCTTTTTGCGTGAGCTTTAATGTTGATTCTTTTGTGACTTGGAGATTCCAAGTAAGATCACAACCGCTCTCTCCAGTAAAAGATGTGTTTTCGACTTCGATAATGATTTTGTCTGCTTCTTCTCTATGGTGAAGAAGGCACCATTCGCGCCAACTAATCTTTTGGTATTCAAGCTTTATGCTTTCGCCGACGGTGATATTTATAAGGCCCGTATCATTAATGAGTTCAATTGAATTCTTTTGAGTGAGGATGGCCTCTTTTTTGGTCATTGAAGCGAGATTTGATTTTTCCTCTACACAGGAAAAAATACCAACTATAAGGAGAGTGAAAATTATTGATTTAATAACGCCTCCGCTTGAATCGAAAGGGCGATATTTTCTCTACTCACTTTATAATGGAAATTAAGTTCCTTATATTTTGCTTCAGTCCAGTTGCTTACGTAATCATTCCAGTCAGCATCAGCGAAATATGAGTCAAAGAATATGCCCATAGAATCAATGAGGGTATCGAGGTACTTTTCAGGCTCTTGATTTTTCTCATCAAGGTCCATACTAATAACATAGGTTATAGGTGCCATCTCAAGCTTTTCAGGATTAACTAAGCCGACTGCCAAAAAGAGCTCGTTAGGATAAGTCAGACCGTGAACTTGAAATGCCTTTTTTTGATGATCACATTGTTCTTTATAAACTCCGAAGAGGACAGACTCAACCTTCTCTCCCCATTTTGCTGGGAGTAAAGCACCAGGCTTTATTTGTTCCTTACGTGATAGCAAAATATTGCTCCTTATTTTTGACTCATACAGGGCCTGAACATACACTAGGTAAAGGCTTACGGTAAAGAAGGCACATGGATTTCAAAAAAATTCTCGAAAACTCTAAATTTCTTTTTCACTGGGACAATCACGACCTTCCCTATGATCTGAATGTTGTTGATATGCATGTTGAATCGCTGATATTTAAAGACAATATTGCGCTCCCTGTTAAAGATTCACCTAAAGTGACAGTTAGTATTAAAGTTAAGCATTATTGGCATGAGCTCCACTTTGACCAAACGGAATGGATTGTCGGAAATAATGGTCAAGTTTGTGGCCTGCGATTACTAGAACCTATTAAAACTCTCGAAGAGTTTAGGAAGAATCTTGAAATTGGGCTCTGCGTTTAACCCAAGAGACCTACCACTTCTTCTCTACTTATGCTTAAATTCCCCCGATTAAGATTCCAAGTTATTGAAGGAGATAGATATGGCCGTTTATTTACTATCAGGTAGTCGTACCCCAAGTGGTTCTTTTTTAGGTGCACTCTCAAGTGTTCCAGCGCCTCAGCTTGGAGCTGTCGCAATCAAGGGTGCACTAGACAAAATTGGCATGTCCAAAGATAAAGTAGATGAAGTTTTTATGGGTAACGTTGTGCAAGCAGGAGTTGGTCAGGCACCGGCCCGT
>Ga0129324_10000169_pt1 | contig 45886 bp, 46 predicted proteins | sample CPBDNA_7_FD_96879 | JGI IMG/M metagenome (GOLD analysis project Ga0129324, IMG submission 96879) | Freshwater to marine salinity gradient microbial communities from Chesapeake Bay, USA - CPBay_Spr_15_0.2_DNA | ecosystem: Environmental > Aquatic > Marine > Coastal | place: USA: Chesapeake Bay... | reverse complement strand
TAATTGCTTTGGATCTCCCTCTACCGTACTTGAGATAGAATACTTATCCTCTATGGGAAAAACTTGAAGACCGTCTTGAGGATTTCCGTCTGGTATAATCTTAGTACCTGCTAATGCTTGTGAGGCTCCATCAATTCCTCCAAAGCCTAAAAATTGTGCTGCTCCTCCAAGGCCTAGCGATTGTGCTAACCCTCCTATTTGAGATTCTCCTGGTTTTAAGTAAGTGTTTGGTGTAAATCCTCTTATGAAATGAGTACCTGTTCCGTTTACTGGTACTTGAGCTAGAGTTGAGGCTAGTACTTTTGCTGTCTCTATTACTGTATCTCTAACAGTCCCCAGTGCTTCTTTTGCTATTCCCTTTATTCCTCCTGAACTTGCCTTATTTAGTTTACTAATAGTATCTGTTTGTTGTAGTAAAGCTTGGTTTAGTGTAAATTTTAAACCTGGTTTATCTATAAGCATTTGAGCGATACGTGATGTATCGTCGATGCGTTTGTTAAATTGAAGGCCTAGTGATTTGTCGTTATTTCTTGGGGGGTTATCTATATCCTTAATTACATACGGAGCTACGGTACCTGTCTCTGCGTAATTAATCGAACGCAGGGTATCCATATTCCCTTCTTTATAATTTTGTAAAATCCCCATTTTTACTATCCTGGGGTATTATCTGAATATTTTTCGGGAGTTATTCCGTCTAGATCTAGATTTGAAGGACTTTGCTCAATCGCTGGTTGATTATTTATTGACGATTGGTTGTGTAAGGTTGAGTTAGGATTTGCACCCGGCCGTAGGGGGGGTGTAGTTCCTCCTAATCCTAAAATAGAATTAGGGAGTTGGTTGTTAAGAATTCCGTTTGCCATAGTTATTTATTTTATTGTTTTTCTTTATTATAAATAGAAGTTAAGAACTTTTATACGAACCTATAGTCAAGGCTGATCCTACTTTGTTTCCATCTAAGTAAACATTCCCTCCTGCTTGAACTGCTGATATTAGAATATCTAGTTTAGCTTCTAGTTTTGCAAAACTGTCACTACTTCCCTCTCCTTCGTCTCCTCCAAATAATCCTGCTACTGCAAGAAGAGGCGTTGCCATAATTATAAGTCCTGAGAGTGCTGATAGAGCAGGTATTGCTGCAAAGCCTGCAAATGCTATAGCTCCTAATCCACCTGCTATACTCATTAATGCTCCTCCTATTAGGTAAAGTTGCGGTATTGCAGAAATAAGTCCTGTGAGTCCTGAGAATATCGTGCTGATTCCTTCTGCTGCATACTTTATACCTAGTCCAAACATCATTGCTCCTGCTCCTATTAAGGCGAATGAAGCTCCTAATCCAACTGCCATTCCGACTAATGCTGCTAATCCTAAAGCTCCTACTCCGGTCATCATTGCTGCTCCTAGTGCTTCTAGTGCCGGTATAAGTATATATATTCCTGCGGCTGCCATTGGTGCAGTTAGTCCCATGAGTGCCATTCCTGCTGATCCTGGTATCATTAACATAAATGCAGCTGCTGCGGCTGCTAGTGCTAATGAACCTATAAATGTTTTAGACATTGAGCTTAGTCCTTGTGATAATGATTGAAAAGCTAAAAGTAACTTAGGTCCGCTGATTTTCTCTAGTAACTTAGCTCCTAAGTATCCAGGGATCATAGCAACTAGTCCAATTGCTGCAGGTATTAAAGCTAATGCTCCTTGTACTACTTTCATTGAAGCCATTTCTTTAAGTCCGGCTGCTAGATTTGTAAGGAACTCTTTTATCTTTACCCCAGATGATTTTGGTTCGGATGTACCTGCAGCTCCTGTTGCTGCATTTTCTGCTTTATCCCCAAGTTTATCCTTTGCCCTATCTTGCAGGTCTTCCACAATACCTCCTTCTGGTGCTGCTGGTGTTGTAACTGCTTTAAACTCTCCTACTAGTCCATCTCTTAATTTACCTAACGCTCCTCCTGCTCCTTTTAACAGTCCTGGTATTCCTTTTAATCCCTGTTGTAAACCTGTTAGGGAGGTTCTCATTGCTTGAAAACCTTTGACACCTGCTCCGGCAAAAGATGCTATTTTCATTGCTGCCATAGAGACAGCAATAGCTCCAAATATAGCTACTAGGGGATAGGATACAGCCTTCCATTTAAGCAACCAACCAACACCTGCAGCAATTGGTCTGATTATATTCAGCAGTACGTCCACTATTGGTACTATCGCTTCTAGAATTGGTGCAAAGGCTTGCGCTAATCTATCTAGAGACTTTTGTATTTTTGCTTGAATATCCATCTGCTTGGATTGCTCTAATGTTACTCCTCTGGCTGCTGCAACCTGTTCTTCGGTCATGCTGGCTATAGCTTCTTCAGTGAGTACCATCGTACCTAGTTCTTGTCTGGACATCCCTAAAGCTTTAGCTAGTGCTTGTTGCTCAATTCTGTTCATTTTTGCATACTCCGCTGCTGATGCTCCATTTTTAGATAACTCTTTTGCAAGCCCCTCTAAATCATTGTTTAAAGCGAACTCTCTTGCTTTATTTAAATTTATACTTTTACCAGTCAGAAGCTGGGCTTCTAATTCTGCTTCTATAGAAGATTCAAAATCCAATAAGCCGTCTGCTATACTATTAACTTTTGATAGTTCTAGTCCTATTTTTCTAGCTGCGGAGGCGGCTCCTGCTAGTGCTTTAGCATTTCCTCCAACAGAAGCTGTAATGTCATCTGATGCTGATAGTACATCGTCATATACGACTTTATTGGATATTCCTGCATCTACATTGTCGTATATAGCGTTACCTATTTCATCAGCTGATTTACTGGTCAGCTTCATCATCATTCCAAGTTTACCGGCTTGTTCTGCGGATACTCCTAGGAGTTGTTGAGCGTCTGCTATCTGCCCTATTTGCTGGGAGGTAAAGACAGTCGCTGCATTTAACCCTGTTTGTTTAGTAAGTTCTACAGCTGTTTTTAGCATATCGGTCATTGAAGCAACTTCCGTATTTACTCCTCCTAATGATGCTGCTGCTTGTCCTGTATATTGTGTAAACTCTACTGCTGCTTTGTTAACATCTAAAAATGCAGTAACTATTGCAAGTGCTGCAGCAGCTGGATCCTTCAATGCTCCTGAGAATCCTTTAGCAAGTGTAGAGAAACCTGTAGCAGCTATCTGTAGTTTGGTAAACTGCTTTCCTCCTTCAGCTGTAGACTTAGCCATTGCACGCATATCTTCTGCAGAGTCTTTCATAGCATCGTGGAATATACCAGATCTCATACCTAATCTCTCCATTAATGCTCCGGTACCTCCAACTAATGCACCTGTTACCCCTGAAAGTCTAGTTATTTCTTTTTCTGTTCCTTTTCTTTCTTTTACTTTATCTTGTATCTTTGTGTAGGCGCTTTTTTGATCATTTAGGAACGCTAATGCTGCTTTTGCTTCAGGTTTAATTGCTTTTTCTAGGGTAGCTCTAGATCTCTGTACACCTACTATTTGCTTTTCATAACGCTCTACAGATGCAAGTTTTACTAAGGCGCCGTCATCGTTACCTTGAGCTTCTAAGTCTATAGCAGCTTGTTTGAGTTTATTAATGTGGTTTCTTTGCTTAGTCTCCTCTTCTCTTGCTTTTTCTGCTTTTTTTATTAACGCTTCTTGTCCTGTAAATTGAGATGCTGCTACTCTTGCAGCTTCATATTGAAGTCCTAGTTTCTTCTCTATACTTTCTAAATCCCGTGTTCTAAGGTCTAGCAACCCTAGTTCATCGTTTTTTAACTTTGCTGCTTCGGCGACTATTCCTTTAAAAGCAGATTTTAATTGGTTGGCAGGTGTACTAACAGCTCCAAATTCTTTCGCTATTCCTACCATCTGTTCGAATAGGTTCGAAGCAGAGTTGTCTACATCTCCAATATCTCTTGCAAGTTGCTTGAATTCGTTTCTTAGCGATTGTATACCTTTAACAGCTTCAGCATCTCCAAGTTTTAAAGGTTCTTGGTTCATCTGTACTCTCAGGCTGTTAATATCTTGTATTAATTTTTTTGCTTCTTGGAGTCTTATGTTTTCCTCTTGTTGCTGATTCGCCATTTACACAATGAATTTATTATAAATAGTCAAGGCCCGTAATTATTTACGAGCCTTAGTACTATATGAAGGTTTTGATATTGACGGACCTCTTAGTTCGGTCCCTTTTTTATTTACCTTATCGTATTCTTGTTTTTCTTTTTCGTAAAACTCTAGCATTTTTTGAAAAGTAAAGTTACGTAACCATAAAGGCATATTATATACAGTATGAAAGTCATACCCTCCTTTACTATTAAATACTATCTCATGTATTTGTGTAAATACAGATACTCTATAGGTTAGCGTCAGGCCAAAGAAAATTAACCCCTATCGGGACATCGACCCCCCCTTCCGGTCCATTTTCCGGGTAGAATTTCATATCTACATCGGGTTGAAAGTCTCTCAGGTAGTTTCTAAATGCTCTAGAGTCTTTTGCTAGGAACTCATTATCCACGAAGGCTCTAACGGTTTTTCTTTCGCTATCTCCATTCACTGCAATAATCATATGCTTTAGACGGGTTGATAACTCTGCTGAAGAGTCTTTATTGATTTTCTTTAGTCCTTTTACTTCTTGGTCAATCCCCTGTTCATCTCCGTGTGATAGAAGCTTGAAGGTAATTACTTTTCCTGAGTTAGGGAGTGTGTAGTTGAATATGTTTTCTGTAGCTTTTTCTACATCTGGGTGAAGTGGTTTATTTTCTAGTAGGGAAAGGTCAATACTTTCTTTCTCACCATCATATTGAAATTCATAATCTTTTCCGTATCCTAAGATACGTGCAGCTATAAGTAGAGCGTTTTTATCACCGACTAGAAGTTCGTTATAGTCAATTGCTTTGTCTACAATTAGTGCCTGTAAGAGTTTATCAATTACTATACCTTTTTGTATATAGTTCTGGTTTGTTAAGATATCTTCTTCTCTTGCTGTCATGTACTTCATTTCAATAGTACCTGATGTTAATAAAGAATCTTTAGGGTAAAGTTTTCCTCTAGAAGGTAAATCTACTACTTCTGATGGGAATTTTTGTTTGTCTTCCATAAATTTTATTAATTAAAACTAGTTGTTACTATAAATATACGGAAATAAAAAAAGAAAAACAACCATTTTGTAGGTTGAGTTCACATTTTAAGTTTGTTTTCCCCATTTACTCCCTTTTCCAGGTGTTTTACATTGTCCAGGTGTAGGTCGACATGAAGGATATTTTGAACGCTTTTCTCCTTTTTCTCTTCCACAAGACTTACATTTTGTTTTCCCGTCTACTTCCCGACAGGTATTACAATCCACCCAACCACTTTTTTTACCAGGTTGACCTTTACGGGAGAACCATTTACGCAGAGATTCATCTTCTTTCATCATTTTTAACACTTCCTCTCTAACTTTTGCATATCCTGATCCATATGGAGCAGCTCTGCCTGATTGTGGATCCTCTGTTTCTTTAATGTCTTTCCAGATATTTCCCTTACGACATCTAACTACAGCACCGGATTTATAAGCGGACGGTTTGTTATATTTACGGTCAGCAATACGTAAGCACCTGTCTCGTTTTTCTTTTTCCTCTCTGAGTATTTCTTTAACTAAATCTCTTAGCTTAGCCATTTTAATTTATACAGAGTCGATTCTAGTAATTCTAGGACAGTATCTATTTGGTTCAGGATATATGAATCTGTTATTTCTTCTTCTAGGGAGATAACTTTATTAACTAAAGCTTCAAAATAAGTGATTACTTGGTCTTTATCTTTATATTCTAATAGAGAGTAATTAGAGTAACCTCTCAAGACACCGTACTTCCCTTGGTAAGATTCTATTAAACCGTCTACTAGGTCAATAATTCCATCATAATAATCATTTAATGCTTTGTGTTCAGCAAATGAAGATGTCTGTAAGTGTAGGATGTGAGATTGTGTTCTAGAGTGAAATAAGAGTGATACTAATTTTGCGTAATTCTCCATTTTATTTTATTTTATTCTAGTTTATTCTAGTTTATTCTGTCTGTTATTGGACCCCCTACAACCCAAGCATTACAAGTTCTAGCTGCAGCACACTTAAATTTTAGGAATCGACAATAGCCTAGTTCCCCTGCTTTAATTACATCAAATGGATCTTCTGTACCTTCATCATCTCCGATTCCTTTAGCAATACAGTCTAATGTTTTAGCTGTAGTATCAAATGCTGCACAGTTACCGCAAAGGGATGTTTTAGCTTCTTCTATAGAGTCAAGCTTCCACATATCTACCTTAGCCTGCCAAAATTTTTCGTTTGGTTCGTTTGGATTTAAGGGACCATACTCGTGTTCATCTATAGCATTTTGTCTATTTTGAAGGTTTTCTCCTATATTTTGAGTCGATGTCGGACATTTACTTGCCTCGATCTCGTTTATTATAGTTACTAACTTCATCTTATCTTTTTTTAAAGTACTGTATATAAACAGCAGTAATTTAGTATGTGTTTTAAAATTTCAAGGCTGCATTAATAGTTAAGCACGGCATAATCCATTGCAACAGTCATTGTCAATTCAACTGCGTCTGGTGCTGACCAATCAAAAGATCCTTGAGACATTGTTTTAATAAATGCTCCTTTAATAATCCATTCTGATACGATATCTCCTACTGGACCTAATACGTTTAGTGTTAAGTCTTTTTTATAAAAGTCTGAGTATCCTGCTCTACCAGTTACTGATTCGTAAGATAGACGAGCCCATTCCATTACTGCTTGAGCACCAGAAGGTGTAATCGGATCGTACAAAGTCATATCCATATCTCCCCACTTTCTCTTTCCTCTAATCTTACGGTAAGAGTTGATATGATCTAATATTACCTCTCCATCATCAAAGCTTGGAGCTGTTACTTTTTTTACCATGAATGATGGAATGTTATCCATGTACATTATGAATCTGTTCTGTACCTTCGGTTCAAAGGCTCTAAACATTATCTCATTAGGGTCCAATACGGCCATATCTTTCTTATTTTATTAGTTACTTTATTATAAATATCTTAATTTTTAATTATCCTGCAAAGGTTGCTCCTGTAGGTTCAATTGTAAAGTCAAGTATTATAAATTCTGCAGTTTTAGCTGGTTGAATATATATTTGACCTATTAGCTGGTTTCTGTCTACAACATCTGCTGTGTTGTTTGTATCATCCATTACTACTCTATATGCATAAAGTCCCTGTCTCTGTACTACTGATTCTAAGTAAGGATTTACTGTTGATAAGAATCTGTTTCTAGTTGTGAGAGTATTTTGCTCGAATATTAAAGTTCTTGCTTGATCTCCAATGAACTTTTTCAATTCAATTAACAATCTTCTTACATTTACTCTATCTAAAGCTGATGCTTTTGTCTGTAATGTCTTTTGACCGAAAACTGATATTCCTTGTCCTGGAAATGAAGCGATTGGATTAACTTTGTTAGTATATAGAGTATCCCTCTGTGTTCTGGTTAGTCTTCTTTCTGCTTGAATTACTCCTGTAATTCCTCCTCTAACAAGTCCTGCTGGTGCAAACCAAGGTGCTGAGCTATTGTCTGTAAATGCATAAACTCCTGGTATTATTACTGAAGCTGGAACCCATTCGTTTCTACCTGTAGCAGATTGAACTTGTAACCAAGGCCAATAAGTTGCTGCATATGAGCTATTTAGTACACTTGCTTGTGCAGTTACATTAGATACGGTAGCTGCGTAATTCTGTACGTCTACTACTGCAATACAGTCCCCTCTAGTTTCTGCAAGAGATATAATTGAATCTATTGGAGTAATGTGAGTTGCATTAGCATAGATAAGGCCTGGTGCAGAAATTATATTAAATATATAATCTTCTGTATTTTCTAGTAAGTTAATTATATCTGTATAGTTAGCTACTACTAATCCTTGAGTATTCGTATTATTTATATTTCCAAAGAAATTAGCTCCGCTTGCGATACCTCCGGCTGCATCGAAGAATGAACCTGATTGTACTATTGGCAGTGATGCTGAATAAGATGTTCCTGCTGTATCAAGGTTTACTGTAACTCCATCTGTACTTAGGTAATTTACTGTTGGTAAGTTTACTGCAGATACTCTAACGAAGTTAGATCTATTAATATATTCTCCTGATATTCTAACATACGTTCCGTCTGCTCCTGTTACTAGAGCTGTAGATTGATTACCAATTACTTTTTCTATATAGTTACTTGAGTTAGGGTCTAATGATACGTTATTAAAAGTCTCTAATACTGTCCTACTTTTTAAGCTATCGTCTCCCTGACGAATACTTAAAGAAAATGTACCTTGAGTATTACTTACATTTGATATCTCCCATCTTACGTTGTCCGATGAGCCTGATACTAGTGAATTGTCACTGTTTTGTTCTCCTGGGTCAAGCAGTGCTGTTGAGTTATTATAAAGAGTACCTTCTCCTATAGTTTCTAGCTCGAAAGGTTGTAAGCTTTCATTTGCTGATGCAGATACGTGTGTAGAGGTAGCTGGGTCATAAGCACCTGATACAATCCTAGTAACTAGTACTGAGCCTCCTCCTTGTTGAAAGTAGTTTTTTACTGCTAGCGAAGTCATGAATTCATAACTTGTAGAGGCTGATGTAAATGTAACTCCAAATTTTCTAACATAATCGTTATATGAAGTAACCAATGTTGGAGTTTCTACCGGTCCTTTAACTGTCGGTCCAATAATTGCTGCACCTGCTACTACTGGAGCTGGTTGGATAAATGAAATGTCATTTTCTCTTGTGAATACACCTGGAGAGATAATTGATTCTGCCATGTCTTGATAAGGTTTTTATTTAATGTCTTTTATAAATATCTGATTATTTTGTAAACCTTCCTTTATGTTTCTTAGGAAGGTGACTGTGTATAAATAGGAAGAGAAGGGGCAAACCTTCTCCTTTTCCTTTAACTTTCTTCTCGACTGTCTTATACTTTCTTGTAAGTTACTTTTTGGTATTAGTTATCTCAGGTATGAATTCTCCTTTTTGTAAATTAATAGAACCTTTCCCATAAGCCTCCTCTAAGGAGCTAACCAACTCTCTTTCTGCTCTACGAGTATCTTCTAAATAGTTTATCGCATTATCCCGACGTTTTTTTAAATCTAATTTTACCAATTCAACTTGCCCTAGTTCAACCTGTACTGCTTGTATTCTAGATTCGATGTTAACAATTTTATCAATTTCTTCTTTTTTTAACTTTTTGTTTGCCATTTTATAAATATGTTTAGTGTATATGCTAATGTATGAAATTATTTTTTAAAATCCAACTTCTCTAATTTAGGGAACGGGATAATGTACGGTATACCTAGGTGTTTTGTCTTCTCTATAATAATATCTGCAAAATTCCAAGCAAATATAAGGATAGCTTCTGGTTTATCCTCTATGAGATGTTTTGGTGGTAATATTGGTATTTTACCATTTGCTGTCCATTTATTAAACCTCTCTGGTGATTCGTCTATAATATACTTTATTAGTGTTTGATCTAAATCTAGCAAGCTAGTCACTACATTAGCTCTACCTGAAGCTCCGTAACCTGCTATTTCTAAATGTTTATTTTCTTGTAGGTAGTCGTATAACTGTTTTAGAGCTGTTGAGATACTTTTATTAAAATTAGAAAGATCTAGGTAGGGTTTCTCTTTTTTTATTTGGTTCAACACTTTCTGACTACTTTTTCCTGTTCCTATAACTACTCTTATCGACCCAGAATGAATAGGGATTCTTTCAAAACTTAAGATAGTTAATCCATGTGGTTTAAATAAGTTCTGAAGGCTTGTTAGGGTATAGTAGTATAGGTGTTCGTGATACATAAAGTCAAACTGAAATTTCTCTACTAGGTCAACTAAATACTGTACTTCTATAATAAGTTTCCCTCTTGGTTTTAGTCCTATCTTTATCCCTTCTATTACCTCTTGAATATCTTCTATATGAGCAAAAGAATTACTAGAAAGTATATAGTCAAAGCAGTTATTCAGTGAGTTCTCTTTAATAAAATTACTATTAAAAAAATCATCTACGATAAGAAGATCTTTGTCTCTACCTAACTTTATAATATTTGTTGCTGGGTCTACCCCTAGTGCTGTAATTCCTTTTTCTTTAAGAGCATAAAGCAAAGGCCCGTCATTACATCCAAATTCTAAAATAATATCCCTGGAGTCTATATTCTCTTTTTCTACTAACCAGTTTGCATACTGATTAAAATGTTTTTGCATACTGATAGAGGAAATATATCTGTAGTCTTTAAATAACTCTTCTGGGTTAATTAGGTAATTAGTTTGAACTAGTTTACAGTTTTCGCACATTATTACTGTAAGAGGGTACTTTGCTACTTTTCCTGGGGTTGTAGGGAAGCTACCGGCAAGAGGTACTTCTCCAAAATTATAAACTTGGCTGAAGTCTGTTCCGTTACAGCTTGCGCAGTTATCTCTCTTGTGGTTATGCATAGTTGATAGTGGTAAAAGTTTCTGTGGTGTAAGCTGTGGTTAAATCAAAATACTTGTTATTATAGGTATACCCTATAGAAGTTATTTCTGGGAGATTTTGTATTATATCTGTTTCTATTAGGATTTCTTGATCATTTATATTTAAAGTTAGTCCCTGTGCTTTGTTATCATATATTACAATTCTGGGCGTAAAGGAGTTTGTATCTATTCTCCTATGTGTGTTATTATTCTGTAAAAATATTTTAAATTCTGGATGTTCACTTTTATTGAAAAGTTTTGGATATTCAAAATTAGCTTTATCCTTGATAGGCTTTTCTATAATAAGATAATCAAAAATTGAAACCATATGCTCCCAATACTGTTCTACATCTCTATACTTTCCATTCTTGACGGACATATGTGTATCGCATGTATATTCATCTTTTAGTAAGTTTGGTATAAGTCTCTGTAGAGAATGTTTAGAAAGTATATTAATCATAAGACTAGGAAACCTATATCCTTGAGGGTGTTCGTTATCCTGTACTTTACTACATACCAAATCTGCTGGCTCTCTTAACTCGTGTAAGATTTCTTTAGTAAACTCTATATCGTAGTTAATAAACGAATAGTGAGTGTAATCTAGAGGTAGAGTTAATTTTGAAGCATTTATAATTTGATTTATAACTGTCCATCCATAGTCAGGTGCGATATTTTGGAGTTTAATGCTTTGCCCTGCTACTTCTATATACTTCCAGTGTACCATTCCTCGAATCGGGAATGTAATTATAGGATTACTCTTATCGTATATAAAATAGTCTATTAGGTTTTGAATTTCTACATTAACCGGGATATGAGATACAACAAGTATATCGTGATTACTTTGCTTGAGAATAAGTATATTTTCTTTAAGAATCTCTTCTTTTTCAGGAGTATTGCAGTGACACAGTAGTATAATTAAGTTATTTCTCATAACAGGCTATAAATGGAGTAATATCTTTTGATTCTTGATATCTTTGGATATCTTCGTATTCTATATAATTTGTATTAATGTTGTTACTTTTAAACCAGTCTCCGTTATTATTAAGAAGCTGGTCTATAATTTTTTTCTCCGATCTATATAATTTAAGAATTTCTTTTTTCTTATCCAAGATATCTTTTGTTAATTTTTTTTCCGATTTACCGAATACATGCAGTATATCGTCTAAGATACCTTTATTAATATACTGTTTAATAAAGTTAAATACCGATCTATGTTGTGGATGTCCGTATTCCCCTATAGGGTTATGAGTAACTATTTTTTCCCAGTTTCTGCTTAGCAGAGTACATTCAATATTGTAGACTTCTTCAGTTGAATATATACTATCCTCATAATCGTATATCTCCCAAGCACCTACTTTAAGTTCTTTCATTACTTTTTTAAACTCCTTACTCCTTATCTTATTCGACTTATTAGTTAGGCATATTACCTTGTATTCTGGTCCATGTTTGATTAATTCTCCTCCTCCAAATATCATTTCATCATCTGGGTGTGCAATTATCATTAGTTTGCTTATTTGATAGTTCTCAAATGCTTTTTGTAGTGTATTAGCGTCTTTTTTCTTTATGGAAGGATCTGGTCCGTGAATAAAGTAGGGTTCTAGTTCATACTCATCGTACATAACATCAAATCCTTGTTTTAAAAAGTAATCAGATACGTTCCTCTCTTCTTTACTACTATAAAAATTATTCCAAGTAACCGGTAAGTAGGCAGTCTTATTTTCTAACCATAAGATACTGTTTGCAACTCTTTCTTCAGAAAATGCATTATCATCTACATATATCTTTATGCTGTAGTTGTTTAATTCTTTATTCCACTCTAAACATTGTTCAAAAAACGGCTTACTCCTTTTATCATAAAAATAGAAGCCTGTAGCAATTATCCTTTCATTAGGATTACGTTCTATTTTTTTTATATCTGCCAGCTCTACTCCATACGCACCAGTTAACTTTAAGTTGCCGTGTTTTTTCCACTGATTTATATCCTTATGATAGTATCTCATAAAGAGAGGATAATCTTGCAGGAGAGTTATATGTTTAAGAGATTTGTCTATGTGTTGAGTTACAAAGGCATCCCCGTCTAGCCATGCATAGGTACTATAACCTTCCTTTAGTGATTGTATACTCGCAATATACTTAGCAAAATAGATAGAAAAGTCCTTATTAAATAAATCCGGTTCTCCTTGTTGTATTGGAGTAGGCTTTTTTCTGTAGTCTATTCTCCTATTGATAACATTAGGAAGATCAATAGTAGAATCACAATTGAACCCATATACAATTAACTTGTGTTTCGAGTATTTTAAAAGACTTATTGCTAGAACCTCTATCATTTTTAAATACTCCTCATCTCCTCCTGTAATCCAGGTGAAGCTGTTCGACTCTATTTTATTTAATATACTAAGTGTATTATTATAGACCTGCTCTACTGTGATTGATTTTTGACATATATGCTGCAGATCAGTTCCCCGATGTCTTGGACACCAGTTCCAGTCTCCTGCATCAAATACATACTTCTTATCTACCCAGCAGTTATTACATACTGATTTATTTTCTACCTTGGTCAAATTAGTAGCAAATTCATATCCAAACGGAATGAAATTGTTAATCATTAAGGTGTGTTTTCCTAACGCCCAATTCATCCAGGATAGTCCAGAGCCTAGTCCAATGAACAGTTCTGCATGATGCAAATAGTTCCACGTTTCTTCCCAGTTTAATTTCTCTTTATTAATAATACAAGGTCCTTGAAATCCCTCATATGATAAGTTAACTACTTTATACCCGTCCTTATGTAACTTTTTTGCAAGAGCTCTCCATGATTCATGTGTCCACTCTTTTAACCCGGCTGTGGATCTGGGGCCGATACATATGTACTTTTGTTTAATAGGCCGTTCTTTAGGGGTAAAATTGATACCGTAGTTTACTTCTCTATAAGGGAGCCCTAGTATGTCGGTTGCTGTTTGGATTAATGGAACTGTATTTGCCTGATTAGGATTTTTACTTCCAGTATCCCATTTATTATCTGTCTTAAACCAACCTACCCTGTAGTGTGCATAAGCAGGGCAAGGGGTATTAGGTTCTATAAACGTTATATCCTTATATGCTTCTAGTCCTTCAAACCATTCGTTATGGAAAGTAGAAACTACAATATCGCAATTATTTTTCTTTTTGAATTCTGCAACCTGAGGCATCCAGGCAATAGTATCCCCCACTGATTTAGAATCAAAGGATACTTTTACTTTCCTATTTTCAAGAGCGAATTGATGTATTACCTCTCCATCTACCTTTATAGTCCATGGAATATAAAATTCTTTCTTACATTTTGTCCACATTCCATTTTTTATGGTAGAGGAATGTACTATTTCATTATTTGTTGAATTTATAAACTCTACAAAGTACTCTCTGTTTCGTTCTCCTGTTATCTCTACCTTAGGTCCGTACTCGAAGGAGACTTCTATAGTATTGTTGGGCAATTCTCTATATAGTTTAGTTAGTTCTTTATTAGCAAGCTGTGCTGCATTATCCCATGTAAATTGTTCTCTAATTAATTCAGATTCTTGTAACGCTTTTTCTCTATACGTGCTGTAATTTGTATAGACTTCCCTCATGACCTTCTTTAAGTCTTCAAAGTCGGGTTCATAAAATTCTCCTTCCATAAGGTGTCGGTGGAATGAATTGTATTCTCCAAACTGTGCTGGTACAACTTCTTTAATTTTAACTGGGTGTCCTTTCCCTTGGGCAAATTCAAGTTGTCCACTGCAGTTCGAATAAATCGAAGGAGTGCCGCATGCCATAGCTTCTATGAGCGGCAAATTCCATCCTTCAGATCTAGCACAAGATAAAAATACATGACCTTTTTGTAGGTACTTAATATATTCTTCGCTAGTAGGAAAGTGTTTTACTTTTACTCTCGAATCTTTCAGATTATAGTTTTCTAATCTCTCTTCTGTAGAAGTGAATCCATCTTTGGCAAAACTATTATCGACTGATACAATTAAATCAACTGGTTCCTCCTTGCTAAATTCCTGTAAAAATGATTCTATTATTTCTTTAGTTGCTTTTCTGTAATCCCATCTTCCGAATAAGATAAACTTAAATCTACTATCTTCATATTCCGGTAGAGTAGAAGTACTATCTGGTTTAAATATCGAGCTATCTACTGCTTCAGGGATTACCTTTACTTTACTAGGATTAATGCCTTGTTCGATAGTACATTCTCTCTGCCAATTCGAAGCAACCCATATTTGATTATATTCCTTTAGTTTCTCAAAAAACTGCTTTGGTTGACGGGTGGTCTCCCATACATTGTAAGCTACCTTAACTCCTGTATACTCTTGGTAGAAGTAGTGGTGGTCGGTTTCATTCAATACAATATTGATATCGTGATCAATACTATTTTCGAAATCCGTATAGATGGGGAAGTGGTGTATTTGATTTTTATCATCCCATAGTGTTTGTTCATATAGGAGAGTTTTATCTAGGGTATCTATATAGTGTTCATTATCGTGGGGAGTATCGGTATACCCATTCCATTTCGATCCTATAGTAAAATTACGTACTTTTATTGGAAGGTATTTTGATAGTGCTCTGAAAAAGTTACGAGTATGGTTATTGTACCCTGTTGTTCCTATATAGCTACCGTGAGCAAAGATATTAGGCTTTTTGCTACCCATTTTACTTTATTTTTACAACCAATATATGAATTTATTCTGTATAATCCAAATATACTTTATAGTCCATACGGGAATTGCCTAAAAAAGAAAAGGCCCTAGTGGACCTTTTGCTTATTCGAGTGTTCTTATATGGTTTGATACTTTTTTGAATACTGTGTAGAATGTTTCGAATTCTTCTCCTTTGTATGTTGCTGATCTTAGTTTAACTAAGATAAATTCACACTCTTTTTTCGTCAACCCTTCTTCTTCTACTTTCTTAGGTTTAATTTTATCTATTAATCCCATATTTTTTTATAACTGATTAATTTATATTCTTATACGTAGATAAAGATATCTCCACTCTCTACTCTAATGTTTCCTACGTGATCTGCTTTTGCTGTTGCTGCATTTACTTCTGTTCCTTCAAATACACCAGCGATATGGTAAGATGGAACTTGGTTTCCAATAGCGGTGGAAGCCATAGATCCAACTATCGCAAGACGTCCATCGTTCGAGTTATAGCTTGCATCCCAAATCATTGCTGATCCTGATTGAGCTACACCTGTTGAACCACCAAATACAATTCCCGAATCTTGGGTTGCTGCTGATCCAGAACTTAGTAATACGAATTGATCTTCTATGTCAAGGTTTGTTGTGTTAATGGATGTTGTTGTCCCATTTACTGTTAGGTCTCCACCAATTGTTGTATCATTTGTAATAATAAGTCCACTAAAAGTAGGAGTATCAGTTGTTTGCAGTCCTAAATCTACCGATGCTGCTGCTACGCCGTTTGTTGTAAGCCTTGCTTCCCCCTGATTCGGTGAATCTAATGATGATCCGGAAACTACTAATGTTCCTAATAAGATAGTTGCAGCTGAAATTGAACCTCCAAGAGATGTTGATGTTCCTGCTATCGTTATTGCAGAATTAGCTAAACTAGCATTAGGAACTGCGGATAAACCGAAAGTAAGTGTATCGGTACCTGCATCTGCTGATATTGTTAATCCTTGTGCAGATGATGAAGCAAAGTTTAATACACCTTGACTATCGTTTGCTATAATATTTACTCCGTTAAATGAAGCAGTTACGAATGCGTTGAGTGATGTTGCTGAGGTTAGATATCCTGCGTCGTTTACTAACTCGGATACGTTAGATCCGGATACTATTATTTTTTTCCAAGTTGCCATGTTTCTTTACTTTATCTATTTCTTTATTTTTTATAAATAGGTTTAATTATTAAAACCGAGATAGAAATTATCATCATTACTAAGGTATAGTCCTCCTGTTATTGGTGTTGGCTCTCCCGACTGTGATACTATCTGTAGTATCCCCTGTGTATTTACTTTTAGTTTTTCAGAACCTCCTATACTTATTGTAAATTCATCTTCAATTCCATCTAATTCTATAAATAATGACCCTGTAATTTGTAAATCATTTGTAGTCGTCCAATATGACCCTGTTTCTTTAAATATTCCCGAGTGTTCTTCTATTATAGTGAGTATATCTATATTATCTAAAGTTAAGCCTCCCGAGATATTAAACGAGCCGGATAAATTAAGAGAACCTGTTAGGTGCTCTCCTAACTCTGGTAATGTATCTACTATTTGCTCCCAAAATACTTGTGCCATTATACTATAAATTTACCTGCTGCTACTATTTCCATCTGTTCTGTTATACTATATCCTAGTTCTGCATTAAATACTATTACAACATTCGATCCTACTTGAGATATAGATACTATGGCTGATGGTTCTGTCATTAATCCATTAATAAACACTTTAAAGTCATTAACTCCTAGTGCTGGGAATCCTGTTGGTGGTACTGCTATTGCGATATTAGTGAATGTAATACTGTTATCTTCTGTATTTATCGTATTAGTTATTGTGTTGCTGTCTAGAAGTGCTGTTAGACTGATATAATCTCTCTCTTCTTCAGACATATTGCTTGTTACGTTTGTTATCTCTGTCTTTCCTGCTATTGCATCAAAGAATCTACCTTTTGGGTTTGCAGAAGCCTGTGTAGCTGCTTTTGCATTAAGTATCTCAGTTGTTCCAGCTAATTCTAATCCAAAGGTAATTGCTGATTTAGAATAAAATTTATTCATATTAGCTATCGATGTATTAATTGCATCTGGTACTATATGTCCCATCATAGTGATATTAAAAGAGGTCTTAACTGTTCTATCCTGTCCTTGGTTTAGTTCTGTTGAGGTAGTGTAGGTATCAATCATTGCTCGGAAACTAAACCTCTCTGGATCACCCCAGTATGCATCTGAGGCGAAATTAATAGATTCTACAATTTTATTCATCTGTTCTACATACTCTGTAAAGATAATACATGAATATGTTATGTTTACATAGTCAGGTATAATGACTCCGTATAGCTCTGTTACAGGAATCCTATTTGTAAGTGCTGCAAAGTTATCATATATGTTTTTTCTAGAGTACTTCTTTTGAAATATTGCAAAATTATTAGGGTTATTAGCGTCTAGCTTGTTTCCTAACGTTCTATTCTTTTCAATAGACTCTCTTTTAAACATAATAAGGGGAGTCTGTATTTTACCGTTTTTATCTCGGTAAAACCCGTCTTTTTGTACTGATGCCCACCTTTCTGGTGATCCGTACAGTATAGGTACAGCTATTCTCTTACCGTTCTGAGATACTGATGGTTTTATTACGTTATTAAAGTAGTATACAATGGTTTCGTCTATATCTTTTAATCCGATACTAAATTGCTTAACAGTATCTCCTTTGACAGAGCGGTTATATGCACGATTCTTCTTAAGATCATCGGGTGTTGGCTGTTTTGCAGCATTATTATACGTATCTATGGAGTCTTGTGATAATTCCGACTGTTTTTTAGGTACTATTTTACTACTATTTGCCATATTATCGTACTTGTGTTACGCCTATCCTGTCTGCTCTTGTTAGATGGCAATCTACTATTATAGATATTGATGATCCAAAGTTACTACCGTATTCAGTCAGGTTGTAGCTCTTGTCTCTACCTAGGAATAACTGGTTCTCTCTTACTGTATCTACCTCGTAGTAATCTTCTTGCCATAGTACTATGTCCCCTACTTCTGGTACGGTGTTTGCATCTACTAAATCTTCTCTTATGAAAGCAAATGATGCTTCTCTACCTAAATCCGGACCAAATTCACTTATATCTATTATTTGATCTCCCCTAGTTATTAAACAATTAAGTTTAACAGGGTTTAGGTATACTTTCTCTAGCGATTCCCCGTATATATTTGCTTGAGTATCGTCTAAAGACAGTTTATAATAGCCAATCTCTTGTTCTATTATATCTTTTAGTAACTCCCGGCTTATATTTACTAGGAGGTTAAAGTCTCTATTAGATCCAAACAGCATATTTTATTTTTTCTTTTCTATTGTCTTTTCTGCAACTTCTATTTTCTTTACTTCAGGTATTCTTTGAATAGAAGTAGCTTTAAATGATGCAAACGCTTCACTAGGTGTCTTGGTTGTTAGTAATTTTACTTTTATTATTGCTGTATTATTATCTCCATTATGTGATACCTGGTTAATTGTTAACACCCCTGGCATTGCTCTAAGCATTTCCCCTACATCTTGTACTGTTATCCCTTCTGAATGTCCTACTCTTACCATTGCTTGGTAAATTGAGAATTGTATTTCTGATATTATATTTGTAAGTTTCATTATCCTATGTATATCGTCATTGGTACCCCATTTAATGTCTTGGTTAGATAGTCACTTTCGCTGGCTTTTCTCTCTAATTGAGATGTTCTTGATGTTTGGTCTAACATCTCTCTTAAGTTTAAAAGTAGTGCTTCTTTTTCAGTTCTTGCATCCGCTAGTAAGTCTGCTTGATTTAATGTAGCTTCAGATCCAGGAACTGGTACTGTTGTATACTTTCCTCGTATGTATGCTAATAACTCTTTAGCTAAAGCTAGCGTGTATCTGAATATCCACTGTCTTCCGACACTGTTTACAGTCTCGTACCTTGGATTATCATAAGGTACTTCCCCTATATTTGTAATTAGATCTCCGCCTTCTAAAAAACTTGCTGCTTTTTTGTCTGTTATTTTATAAAATTCAAACTTAAGACTGCCATTTGCTTTCGGTACAGGGAATATCTTCAATTTGTTATTAACTACCTCAAAGGAATATGCAGACCTTCGTATTTGGTCGTTAAATTCTATTGCCTGTATTTTCAGTATATCAAAAGAAGCTGGCATTAGTAGAAAGTTTACTCCTGGGCTATATGATCCAAAATCAAAAGCATCCATTAGGGACTGTAGTCCTGTTCCTGTACCTGCGTAAGGATCAAAGTACCTTAGGATTGCTGGTGGTGCTTCGTAGAAGACTCTTCTAATTTCTATTCCTCCTTCTATCCCCTGATCTATTGCCCATGCATCTAGGTCATAATTTTGTTGATTTAAAATAAGTTCAATAGATCCTGTATTTCTGTTCACATATCCCCCTACTTCGGTCTCTGTTCCGTAGTTTTTACTTATGTTTATAATCCTATCTAAAGTTGGATTGAGTATTTTCTTGTTTACTAAACTTCCTGTCGAAGATCCTTCAAGAGATAAGTAATTTTCTCGTATTTTGTATTGAAATAGTTCGTTTCCGTATGTTGAGACAGCTTCTTCAAAGCAGGCAAAGAGGGAGCCTGATTGTAGTTCTACATCCATGAGTGGAAATCCTAATCTCGTACCACAGAATTTTGCTGCTTTTACAGCATCTATTTGAAAATCGGGATCACTGTCATAGAATCCAAATGGAGTCATTCCGGCACTAAAGTTTGCTGTACCGTCCCAGATAGTTATATTAGCCATTTATATTAGTTTTCTTATAAATAGCAATTAATCTCTGAAGGTTTGGTATACTTTAAGTATTGGAGCAACTATCTCATGTCTATGGTTATGTTCTAAGGCTATTGTTCTAAACCCGTCTACTTGCTCCTCTATTCTCGAAAGAAAAGAGAATCCTGTTTCTCTTTTATCTTTTAAGTCTATTTGAGCCATATCTCCGCAAATGACCATTTTAGAGTGCTTCCCTAGGCGCCCTATGACAGTTTCCATTTGTGAATGCGTTACATTTTGCGCTTCATCTACAATAACAAAAGAGTTTAGGAATGTTCTCCCCCTCATAAAAGCAAATGGAACAATTTCTATAGTTCCGTTCTCTAATTCTTTTTTAATCTTCTCTTCAGTGTAGAGTAAGTATAAATTGTGGTAGATTGGTGCTAACCAAGGGTCCATTTTTGCTTGTAAGTCTCCTGGTAAGAATCCTATATCTTCTTTAGCAACAGTTGGACGTGTTATAACGATCTTTTTCACCTGTTTATTAAATAACATATCTAAGGCTACTTGAGTTGCAACTAGAGTCTTACCTGATCCTGCCATTCCTTTTATAACAGTTATTGGAGATTCGAGTATTAAAGCTTTTGCAGTTTTCTGCTCTTCGTTAAGTTGGAGATTAAATTTAATTGGGTTTTTCGGTTTTCTTTTTTGGACGAATACATCATCAGTATGGTGGTTTGAAGCCATATATTATGAACGTTGAGTTTATACCTATACATATCAGAAAATAAAAGTATGTTCATAAAAAAAGAGAGCCGAAGCTCTCTAATTTTAATGTATACAGTTTAAATACTATACTGTTTCTAGATCTGATACGAAAATACGACCGTAAAATTCTGGTCTAAGCATTTTCTTCGCATATCTGGTCATAATTCCTTTGCGGGGAGTAAAAGTATCTGGATCGTATACTAGTGGTGTCATCATTAATGGCACGTAAGGAGCATACACAGCACCTGTTTCCAAGAATTGAGAACCTCTGTAACCCATAAGGATTGTGTTTTCAGTCATGTAAGGGTTTTTGTATACTTTGTAACGTCCGTTTAATGCACCTACTTTTTGTACACCAAATGCAAAATCCATTTTGTCACCGTCAGTGTTTGCAGCATATCCAGGAATTGATTCTAGGATTGTAGCTACAGTTGGAGAACATACTAAGAAGTTAGCTCCGCCACGTAAAGTTTTTTGGTGGATTTTGTTAGATACTTTTTGGATTTTAGTTCCTAAAGTTTGGAACCATTGTCCTTGGGTATTATAGAAATCTGAACTAGCTGTTGACCATGTAGTCCCATTCCATAATTTATTATTAAGGGCTGACCATCTTTCAGTTGTTACAGCATCTTGTATTAACATATCTAAGATCTCTAAGTCAATCTCCATAGAGATATATTCAGATAAGATAGATGTTAATTCAGCTTCTGCATCAATAGAATGATAAGCGTTAAGATCCTGAGCAAATTCTGGGGTCCATTGTGCTTTTAATTTTCTTGTTTTAGCAACAATTGATTCAGAAGCAAGCTGTACATTAATTTCTGGTATCACGATTGAACCACCTGGATTATCTTCGAAGTCACCTCTTGTGTTATCAGTTGGCTGGTTGTGGTATAATACAGATCCTGTTATAGAGGCAACTACTGTCAAAGCACTTCCTGTTACTACGAAAGTAACTGTATCTCCTGATACTGTAGTAAGCTCTGGGTTTGAAGTTACATCTACAGATGATGAGTAAAGACGGAAAGCTCTAACTGCTTCGTGATCGAAAGAAGAGACAGATGCCATATTTACTGCTACTGTTTTGAATCCTGATAATAGTAAATCATCGTTGTATGCGATAGAGGCTGAGGTTGCAGCTGCTGTTACTTGTTGTACTGCGAGTGATCCTGAGTTGATTGAGTATCCGAAAGCTCCTGCACCGTAAAGGCCGCCAGAAACTTCTTCATCAACAGTCATCTTATCATTAGCAGTAGATACGTTACCGTATAAATTACTGTTAAGATCTTTGGTACGTCCTCCAGTACCATATTTAAAATCTAAATAGAATACTAGTCCTGAAGGTAGATTCATTGGCTGTACAGATACGAAATCTTTAGCAGCAATTTGAGCGAATACCTTACGCACTAGTGGTAGAGCTACTCCTGCCCACTGCTCACCTTGACCAGCGGAAAAACTACCTCCTCCTACGTTAGTACTTGATTGTTCTGATACAATCTGTTTTGCTTGATTCTCAAGAATCATAGCCATGTTGTTTCTTTCATTCTCATTAGAGAGTCCCTCTAATAAGCCTGTTTTAGTCCACTTCCCAGCAAGTCTAGCTGAATCAGCTTGTAGAGACTTGTAGTTATTTGCACCTTCCAATAATTGATTTAATTCCATAATTAATAGTGTGGTTTTTTTAGTTTTTTATTTTATAATTCCTGCTAACTTTTGCATTCTTAGTACAGTTTCATTAGCTTCTGTAATTATTTCTGGTCTTCTAGCAGTAATTCCAGTAGCTTTTGATGCCATACCTAATTTTGCTTCATTAACTTTTGATTTACTAGTTGTTCTAGCTATCACGTTTTCTGAAATTGTTTTGTAGACTAGTTTTGCTTCTTTAACAGTCTCTGCTTTGTCGAATGCAGTTATAATATTTACTTTTTGAGATTCTGTTAAGTTGTTTGCTTTAAATACTTTATTTAAGTAAAGTAATTTAGCATTTAGCAAATTAGTTTCCTGAAGTTGTTTGCTAAGAGCTTTAATTGTTCTTAGTGCTTCGTTTAGTTCATAGATTTCTTCTTCATTACGCATTGCAGCACCAGCACCAGCTCCTAAACTTTGCAAAGCAGCAAATGCTTGCTTAGCTATAGGACCTCCTTTTTTAGTTAATGCTCGTAGCCCGCTAATAATGTTATCTAACCCTGCTGCTGCAGAATCAGATGGTTCACTCATTTTAGTAGATCCATACTCATCTACTTCATGAGACATTTCTCCAAGTTCTCTTAGAATTTCATCTAAATCGATCTCTTCTTCACTATCCATTCCTACCATGTCGTCTGCTGGCATTTCTTCGCCGGGCATTTCTTCCCCAGCTTCGTCATTTCCAACTTCTTGAGCGATGATATCGCGGATTAAGTTTTTAAGGTCTTCGACTTCCATGTCTTTTACCTCAATTTCTTCTGCTTCTTCCTCAGCTTCGTCTTCAGATTCTTCTGAATCATTCTCAGCTTCTTCATCCTCTTCTTCGAAAGTGTATTCTTCCTCTAGTTGATCGAATGAGTTCTTTTCGTCAGCATCGATATTGCCTTGTGCTTCTGTTTTAACTACTCCTTCTTCTGATGCATCTTCCATCTCTTGAAGTTTAGCAGCTAACATATCTTTTAGATGAGGAGTTAAAGTCTCTTCCAAAGCTTGTTTAGCGTTTGCAATAGCGGCTTCACGAACAGATTTGGCTTCAGCAATAGCTTGCTTAAATAAATCTTTGTTTGCCATTTTTAATAAAAATTTTTGTGTGTGTACGATTATTTGAATCGTAATAGGAAAGTTTTTTTTTATAATGCGGTATAGTTGACCGTATATTTGTAATAATAAATATGCTGTTTAAATAAAAACAAGAAGTCCTTAGTTTTCTGCAAAAAAAAGACCCGTAAGCAGTTCTTATGTTATGCTTACAGGTACATCAATCCTGCGGTAGCGTCCGAGGAAATATTACTATGATTTTATCTTAATAGCTTTATTCTACTTTAAAGCTTTGAGAACTGCCTCTTTTACTACTCTTTCTCTCTTAGTTAGTCCTTCGTATAATGATTCGTAAGCTAATTGGTGTATTTCATCACTCATCTCGTCATTGAGCTGATCTATCTCTTCATCTGTTAATGGGGTACCGTCTTCAAATTCGGCATACTCTATATAGGCATCAGAAAAGTCTGGGTAATCTGATGTATCTATGTTTGCTATGCTTATACTTCCTTTATCTACTCTAGAGCTTACCTTGTCTTCTTCCGATAAGTTATTTTTTGATATATCAACTCCTTGAGTCATCTTGTTGAAATGTTCTGGTTCATGTTTTTTTAAAGCAGCAATATAGTGCTCCGTCTCACGTGGATTCATTTCTTCGACTCCGTCTATATCATCGTAATCTGTTTCTCCGTAGGAACCTCCAGCATATCCCTTATATGCTTTTCCTGTACTTGGACTATATCCTAATAGCTCAACATCATACCCTTCAAGATCATCTGAAGATTGGTCCATTTGGTTAAATGTACCCTGGCTAGCGGTTTGTTCGTCTTCATCTGTCCAAACTATATCGTTTGGAATAGTTTGTTCGTTTATTGTTCTTGAAGTAGAAGTCAACTTATTTTCTACTAAAAATTTTCTAAGGTCAAAATTGTTTTCCATTTCTATGCTCTTAATATTTCGTTGATTATTGAATTGATTTTTGTGTACTTATTTTCAGGGAGTTTTCCTTCGTTTAAGGATACTGGGTTCATGAAAGCTCCCTGTGTGGAAGGATTGGAGACGAAATCCCAGCAGACTAATTCAAAGTCTTGCTGTACCTCTAATGTTCCTTCGTTTGTTTGTTGTACTGATCCTGTACCCCTAGAAGAGATTCCTATAGTATGTCCTGCTTTTATAATTTCTTTGACAATATTTCCTACAGGTGTATTGAGTAGTTCAATTCTTCCTTTTAGCTCATCACCATCCCACCACAGGTCTTTTACTACGTGGGAAGCATTTTTTAAAGATACTACAGCTGATTCCGGATGATCTAATTCTCCAAAAGCATTTCCATTTTTTACGAACTCATTCATATACTTCTTACACTCTCTTTCAAGCAAGGTCTTGTCGTATACTCGTCCGTTTTGGTTTTTAGCTCCTGCTCTTTGTAAAACTCCTTCTACTTCGTATACCCCCGGCCTTTCTTTAGACTCCCTGAGTATTGATTTAAATGGTGTTATTTCTACTAATAGGTTGTTCATCTTAATTTTTTCTTTTAGTATATTTTGATTTCTTACCTTTATTCTCATTAACCTTATACATAGAATTACCAGCTTGTGTAGGATCAATACCTAATTTTTCCAATTCTTCAGGAGATATTCTCTTAGACTTGGGAAGTTCTATTGTCATATATTTACTTAATACTGGTTGTAAGTCTTTTTTAAATGCTACTGAAACGGCTGGAGCCATAAAGGAGCCAATATTTGCATAAATTGCTTCTATTCCTTGTCTAGCATCTAAATGAGCTTTTTCTATTTTAGCAATATGTTCTGCTAATTCTGTAGCTCCTTTTCTAATACGTGCAGCTAAGTCTTCGTTATCTACGTTTTCGTAGTTAATAAACGATTCTAAGTTTTCTGCTTTAGCTTCTAGTAAGACTCTTTTTTCTTCTGTTAAAATTCCTCTGATTAATTTTTTAAAGCTCTCTTTTAAAGAGTTTTTAATTGCATTATCCCTAGCAGCTAGGTAATCGTTAGAGTCTATATCTCCGTCTTTATCTAAGTCTCTACCTTTCTTTTCTTCTAATCCCGCTTCGTCTAAGAAACTCTCATCTATTTCTTTTAGTTGATTTTTTAAGTAGTTAACTAGATCTGCTTTTGCAAAAGTAACCATTTCTGGTTCAGTCATAGGTCCGTTTTTCCATTCATTCCAAACTGCTTGGAGGTGTTTTACTACCTTATCAAGTTCGGGTCCCATAGATTCTACATACCCTCCTGTTTCGTAATCATTTTCTGTTACTACTTTACCACCTTTTATTTTAGCTCTTCTACCTTCTTGTAAAGCTTTTTTAACCAACTTATGGAGTGTTTCCCTTAATTCAGCTTTTTTCATTCCGTTAAAAGTATCTATTTCTTTTCCTTTTTTAGCTTCAACATACTTATCATGCTTATCAACATTTTTTGATTCTCCTGAAAGTAGGTTTAAGTAAAAGTTGAGATCTTTAGATAAGTTCTTAACTACTTTAGTTTTGGCTTTTTCTAATTCCTCATCGTTGGGCATCTCTAACGGTATGTTAATACCTTGTACTTGTAATTCGTAATCGACACCTCTCGATACTGCTTCTTCAGGAAATGAATCTTCAGATTTCATAGTCTCTTTTTTCTTAGTCTCATGAATCATTGATCTATTCTTAAGAATAGTTACAGTATCCTCAAATCCATTGAAGTTACTTATTAGGTTAGGTAGCTCTAATCTAGCATCTCTAACAAACTGGGATTTAGAAAATTTGTTTTCTAAAATTGCGTTATATTTTTCTTGTAGTGTTCTCATCTAAGTAATCAAACATTTTAGTATTGTATGGCCTTTTTTTTTGCTTTACTACTTTATACCCTAATTTTTCTCCGTATTTTGTAGCAGCATTTTTTCCTTTATTTTTACTGAAAGCGTTAGGTGTTGCGTATTGGGCTCCTGTTCCGGGCGTAAAGCTAGCTCCTGTTCCGGTTGCGCTTATTTCATAAAGCTCTTGCATTACCTCCTTAATTATTTCTCTTAATTGACTTATCTTCATAGTCTTCTTAATTCTTCAACTAATTCGTAGTATTGCATTATACTTACAAGGTGGTTATCAGTTACTTTTTTTGTTTTAGCTACTGGTTCTATTCCTTTAAGTACCTCTTGTAATTTAATATTTAATATATCGTCAGTGACTTTTGCCTTGTGTGCAAGCACTAATTGTCTTAATTTTTCAAACTCTTCGTTCACTATGTTACGTAGCCTGGCAGAAGAATCTACAGATGTAATAAATTCCCGTAGTATATTTTTCTGCTCTGGTAGAAGAGAAGTATATTTTGAGTTGAACTTCTCTAAAAGTATTTTAAAAATTAATAGCTGTAGGTCTTTGTCGTATTTTGAGTATTCCTCTATTAACGTTTCTCTAACATTTTCCTTATCTTGTTGAGATTTTGTGAGATGTTCTAGTAGAGTTGTTTTATTATCGATTAAGAATGAAGGAGCTACTATATGGTCTTCTTTATGAGCTTCTAGCAAGCAGTATAGAGCTGCTAGAGGTTTGTAGTCTTTTACAGAAATAGAAAAGAATTCTTCGATATTATAATTTTCTTTAATTTCTTTAATTAACTTATACTTTTGAACTTTGAGCAGGTCTTTATTAACAGTTCGTGCTACTTCTATGATAGTAGATACAGTTGCTTCTGCTCTAGATTGTGAGACTGATTTGCTTTTAAGAATAAATTCATATAATTTAAACTCTCTTACTAATGCAGTCTTCCCTGTGTAAAAATTTCTCAAAATTTTAACTGCAGGAGAATCTTTTTTATTTAAGATGTCAGCAGCTATTTGCTTAACTAACAGTTCAAATATTAAACCTGTATTTTTATACTTGCTGTGTTTGATTTGCATTTCTATAGTGTTTTGGGGTATAGGTAATACACCTTACTTGTATAAATAGTGTTTAATTATCTAAATCTGTAATCTGGGATTCATTTAGTAAATTACTAGTGTCTTCTTCCTGTTTTTCGAAGATTATCTGCTTAGTATCTCTGAACATCTTTTGGTTTTGTAAAAACACTGTCTGTGCCATCGTATTATTTACCTCTCTCTCTTTCTGTATTTCATTTACATTTTCATTGTCAGAAGGATATCCTCCTTTCATTCCTTGTTTCCCTAGTGGATCCCTACCTCCCAGTCCGTCATTTGTTCCGTAATGTGATGCATGAGTTTTAGGTCTTCCTCCTTCAGGTCCGATCTCTCCTATTCGAGGCGGTGTAGGATGATCTTCATAGCCTGCAGGAACATCCCCGAAATATGTACCCTTATCTCCTTTTCCTGCTCTTCTACCGTATAGAGTAGCTAGATCATGAGGTGTACCGTATGACTTACCGGATTTAGCAGGATCGTTTCCTTCGTTTTCAATCTGACCCAGTCTAAATGTTCGCTTGTAGTCTTCAGTTACTAGGTTTCTCATTTCCATGTACCTGTCTTCTGATAAGTTGAAAATATTATCATATATATAATCAGTAGGAAATAATTTAGTATTTAACATTTGTGCTGCTAAATCAACTTTCTCTTTCATTAATGCTACTTTCTCTTGTTCAAATATGATTGAAGGATTTGTAAGCTTAATTTCAAAGTTAGTTAACGATTCTCCTTTAAATCCTTGAGCATATAAATGAACTAAAGCTATCTTAGTTAGCTCAGATTCCAGGATTTTCTGCAATCTCTCTACGGTTCTTGCAAACCTAATGTCTTCAGCTGCTAAAGTTGCTTTACCTGAAAGATCACCTTCGTATCCGAAATATGCTTTAGGTACCTTAAGTGCAGCAAACATCTTGTCTCTTAAGTACTCTACATCACTAATCCCGTCATACTGTAGTCCGGGGGTGCTTTCTATCTTAGTTTGCGTATCACCTCCTCTTACTGGAATATAAAAATCTTCCATCATATTCATCATATTGAAGCGTAGGTTGTACTCTCCTGTTTGAGGGTCAATATGCGGTGTTTTCTTCATAGTGTTGATAGTCTTCTGCATAAACTGCTCAACTTCATTTGGTGGAATTTGTCCTACGTTTATATAGAAGGTTCTCTTATCTGGAGCTCTCATAACGCGGTGGATTAACATCGCATCTTCCATTAAGGTTAACTGTTTCCATACCTTTCTTGCAGGTTCGATATAAGAGCGTCCATAAGGTAGGTAGTTTGTATCTGATATTAGTCTAAAGTGTGCTATTTCGTAGTTGTCAAATTCTATAACTTTTCTATTATCTCTAGGAATGTAGTTCGGATCTTGTGAAGATGCTAATCCGTCAGGATCTAGTTGAAAAGTTACCTTAGCAGGTTCTGTTGGATCCATCCCCTCATGTCTTGTCATATGGTACACAGTGTACGGAAGTACATTATATACTCCAAATTCTTCAGCTATTTCTAATTTTAAGAAAAAGTCACCGTATTTGCACATATTCCTTGTCCAGGACCATAGGTTGAATTCTATATTTAAAATATCGTAGAATAAATTGTAAAGCACTCTTTGCATGTTTTCATCTGAGGACTTTATTGATAGAACTTCGTTTTGATCGTTCTTTAAAGTTGCTTCATCCGCTAAGATATCTAAAGTAGATGCAAGTAGGGGATCGGTGTCCATAGCTTCGTAATCAGAGTAGAGCTGTATACGGAGTGTTTGATAGTTGAGATTTGGATTAAATACATTTTTATTATTGTAAATATATAATCTAGAAAATCTATCTATTAAAGAGTTTGTTTGATAGCGTCCTGTGGATTGTATTTGATTTACATCAGCTACCCTTAATTGGTCACCGCCTACGTTTCTTATTACTACGTCAGAAGAGAATAATCTCCCTAACCTTTTAAATAGTGAAGTATCTGCCATTAATATGGTTTATTAATAAATATCGTTTATTTAAGTATCCACGACACATCTTCGTGTCCATATGGTGTCTTTACAATATACGGACTACTTTGCGAGTTATCAACTGAAAAGATTGCATTGTTTTTTGCATTTAAATTAGTGAAGGATGAGAGTTGGGCTCTAGCGAGGTCCATTCCTTGCTGTCTTAACCTTAAAGCTGTATCTCTCACGTATAGTGCAGTAGCACAAGACATTATTAGATCATCATTATAGTTTGTCTGTGCTTGAGCTCTTCCATTTTTCCAAACAAAAACTCTCATCTCTCCCATTGTTCGTTTTGATTGAATGATTACTGATTTTTCTCGCACATATTCCATCATTTTTGCTAGAACAAGAGGTCTTGTTTTCATAGACATTGTGAAGCCGGGTACTAGTTGGTCTCTTTCATACTTTGTCATATAAGATTCAACTGTGTCCATTTGACTCTTTGGACTATAGTATAAGTTTCTATATTCTCTCTCCATTATCTGTTCGATAGTAGCCCACCCTATATTTGCATTTTCACAAACTAGAAGTGCATCATTATATTCAGAACTTATTCCTACAAGCACGTTCCCAAAATCTTTTGGAGATATTTTTCCTTTGTATTCCCCTACTTGTATAGCATCCTCTATGTTGAATATATGAAAAGCAGAGTAGTCGGCAGAATCCCCTCTAGCAACATCCGCTACAACCATATACGATTTCGTGTAGTCAGGTTGTTCCCATATCCATAGGTTACTGTCTACTCCTCTTTTTTCGATAGGGTCTCTTTGGTATGTTTGTTCGTAAAACATTAAGTCTTCTGGTTCGAATACTGTATCACCCGATGCTAGGAAATCACAGTCACATTCCTGTCCTGCCATTCTAGGTCCTAGGTCTTTATCTTGTTGCTCTCTCCAGGCCTGGTTTCTTTCTGGGTGTACTGTCCAGGGGAGTTTTATAGGGATAAAAGAGTTTTCTCCTGTTTCTGCTTTTTCCCAAGTCAGGTGGAACCAGTTACCAATACCGTTGGGAGTTGAGAGAGCCATACATTGACCTCCTGTAGCAAGTGTCTGCTGTGCAGCAGCGAAAGTTTCATCAATATTATCTATGAACGCTGCTTCATCTATAAGTAACAGGGAAACTGCTTCAGATCTAGCTGCATCCGAGTTGGATGATTTAGCTTGTATTTTTGATCCGTTTTTGAGTCTCAGGGATAATTTATTTTTTTCTACTGATGGTAGTTTTAACCATTTAGGTAATTCATCATACATGAAAATTACTTTTGTTACTAGGTTCCTTGCTGTAGCTTGGGTAGTTGCTAATGCTAGTACGTTTTTATCTTTATGGAAGAGCATTAGCCAAAGGGAGTATGCTGATGCTAAGGTAGAGATTCCTAGTTGTCTAGATTTAAGAGTAATGAGGTATTGGTGATCTCTAAATAGATGTAGTACTTCTGCTTGGAATGGGTATAAATTAAATAAAATTCTACCCCTAGTTGGATGCTGTATATGGCAATACTTCTTCATGAAGTATGCAGGGTCTTTTGCACATTTAATATACTCTTGTGTGATTATTTTTTTGATATCACTATTCTGCATAACTTATAGACTTATATCTTATAAATATATAGATATAAAAAAACCCACCTTTGTAGGATGGGCTTGTTTGTTATACTAGTATTGCTACATAGTTTAATTTTTTGCAAAAGAGGCTAGTTAGGGAGGCTTACTTTAGTAGTTAAGTTTTAATGTAAGTATTCCGTTGGCAATCCTCTTTACAGTCAACCTACTTCTATCCTCTTCTTTCCGCATATCTAATATGACCGTTTTTCCTCTATCGTATATCATAAGATAGTCTATACCTTGCAGCCCTTTACTTTTTATTTCGTTAAGATTTTTCTTTAGTGCAGCTGATCCTCCTACTACCCATGGATGTTCCATTAACTTCCTTAGTTCAAACTCTTGCTTCTTTCCTAATTCTGGTGAGGTTTCTGAGGATATTATCATTCCTTGCTGGTCAACTTTTAGTGTATATTCTTGATCTTTCTTCACTAGGTACTTCTTCCCTGCTATTTTCACCTCTACGTACTCTTTACCTATACTTTTATCATCTAACGGGAAATTATCAAGGAGTCTGGTAAGTTCGTCTAAGTACATTTCAGGTATAGATGTAAGCTTCTCTACTCCCGGCAGTATGAACCTAAATTCAGGTACTTTGTTAAACGGTGCTACTTGGTTCCTAAATGTTTCGTAGTTTTTCAAGAAAATACTGCCTAGTGTACTGCCTCCAGTTGCAAGTGATATTTCGTTTCCTGATGAAAAGTCTTTTACTTCTAGTACTTTTCCGTTACTGTCTGTTATATCTTTCTCATTAGCTCCTCCGATACGTGCTCCTTTTATCGAAACTAACGGTAACAGTTCTCCCTTTCCCCCTTTTGGAATTTTATAATCATGTAAAAGTTCATAAAAAGCTTCCATATATACCTTTATATCTTTTATAAACTCCTCAATATTGGATGCTCTCCTGTAATTATCATTTTGCTTTACCAAGTTAATCTCTCCATCACTTACTCCTGCTCTTGATAGAACTTTTTCAACTTCTTCTTCTTCTAGAACCTTCTTGTCTACTGCATTTATATTAACATACTTTGTAGCCGCCTTAGACTTACCTTTTCCGGAGCCAACTACTTTGTACAGTTCTACGGAAGGGTTAGGTTCACCTGTTTCTCTGTTTACGTCTTTCGCTCTAACGTACACGTTATCCTCACCTTCCACTCTTTCATAATCTCCATGGTCTTGTGAAATAACCTCTTCTTCTAACTTTACGCCAAACTCGGTATAAATCTCTTTAAGTATTTTTGAGTCTTCAGCGTTCATTATATCCGGGTACCCTTTCTCGCACCTGTAAGCCCATTCCTGTACTATTTTATCGATTACGTCTGTTTTCAAAGTTCTGTTATTTTAAATAGACCTAAATATACGAAATATATATTTAATAGCCAACTATTCTATCTCTCCGTACTCTATTCTAAGTTTGTATTTAACTCGTCTGTAAATAGTTTATAAGTATGCCTACCGTACTCATCTCTTAGAACTATTGCTACTGCTTTTGCAAAGTCTCCGTAACTCATACTGTCGTCAATACTAACTATTGCGCTGTTTATTTTAGCTGCTAGTTCTAGTACTTTTCTTGCCTCTGATGGCTTGTTTCCAAAGGGTAATTCTTCTCCCTCGTTTAAAATATCTATAAGTTTCATATATACTATGCTTCTGGTTCTTCTCCTGCTTCAAAATCTATTTCTTCTCCTCCTAAATCAGCTCCTCCTGCTTCTTCTCCACCCTCTGGTGCTTCTGCTCCTGGCTCTGCAAATGCTGCATCTTCTCCTCCTGGAAAATCTCCTGCTCCTCCTCCGGCTCCGGAACCTGTCTCTCCTTCTGCTCCAGGCTCTCCCTCTAGCCCTGCTCCCGTTAAGGGCGCTTCTTGATATAGAACTCCTAATCTATCTAGAGCTTGTTGAAATTCACTAATCTTCCCTAATGCATAATTCTTTCCTTGGATTTGTGCATCGAAAGTCTTTCCTGTCCACTTAAGAGAAAAATCCTGCCCATTAGAGAGGTTGATTCTAAATGAAGTTGGTCGTGGTGATATCCAATCAACAGACTTAACGAACTCCTTGAAATCCTGTGTCATTAATTTAACTAGAGTTGCTTTTAGCGTTGGAAATTTTTCTAACATCGTATCCGTAGCATCTTCTAAAACTGTCTCCGGACCTGCAGTATCATCTCCTGTAAGGTCTTCTGGTGCTGGTTCTTTATCCTGTTCTAAAAGAACTTCGATGTATGCTTGTTCTATTAGTCTTTTGAGTTCGTTTATTCTCATCTTTTACTTATTTTTGCAATGCTTTGGGTTACTTTTAGAAAGGTAAGGTTTTTTACATTCCGTTGATTTCTTGTGAACTCTTCCACATCTTCCACAACAGGTTGCTTTTTCCTCGTTTAACTTCTGTTCTTTTTTTGAATCTCCTTCTAATAATTCTCCTCCTTCATAGGAAAATACTGTATTATCTGAATCATACCAATCTTCGACTCTATACCCACCATTAGGTAGTTTATTTACATGCTGTACATATCCTTGTTCGCTCTCTTTCCTAGCTAATTCTTTCATTTTACTTAAACTGTCTGAACTCTCTTCCTTAATTTCTTTATTTCTTTCTAATTTAACATCACCACTTGTAGTTAAAATCATTGATGCAGAGGTAGCACCATTTCCTTTATCATATGATACAGAAACAAAATTTTCTACTGTTTTTGTTTTTGATTGTTTATTTTCTGCAAATAAGTCAAGATTTGTATCTACTACCTCTATATCATTTCCACCAAAATCTTCTAATGCATCGTAGGCTGTTTCTTCTGAACTAAAGTAATAACTATCTGACCCGTTGTATATTACTTCTTTATAATATTTGTCATCTAAGATCATTATAGCTTTTCTAGCATCTCTTACAGCTACCTTAATATAGTATACTCCTTTAGGGGCTTCGTTAATATTTCCAAGGTCTAACTTTATTCCTATTTTCTTTGCTGCTTTAAGAACTCCTGGTCTCAACCTGTCTTGATCAGACCTAGAAGCTTTTTTATATATATCAAATAAGGTAAGGTATCTCTGTCTTGGAGTCTCTTCACCAATTTCTGCTTCATTTATTTTTTTAGGTTTTTTCTCGGCTTTCAACATAGCTGTCATTTTTTTAATTTTTAGCTGTTGGTCCATTGGAAGTTGAGCTAATCTATCTTCTTCTTTTGCTTTAGCCCATTCTTCTTCAGACATACCCTCAGACATTTCTCTTTGAAGTTGATTAATGTAAGCATTAGCATCTCCTTCACTACCTTTAATGGTTTTTACTTTTTTACCATTTTTAAAAATATCGTATACACCTTTACTTAGGTATTTTTTAGTGTAAGTAGGTTTTTCTGGTTTGCTTTTCTCATATCCTTTTGGATCGTGAAACATTCCAATTTCATCTAAACTTACTATAGAATCGATTTCAGGTTCTTTAAGTTCAAAATCAAGGTAATGTTTAGCACCTACTATTGCAGTTTTAGCATTAGTAATTTTAGCCTGCCACCAAGCCGGAAAATCTACTTCACCAACACCCTCAAACTGATCTACCATTTTATAAAGTTCCATAGCATATTTTCCAATACGATATAGGTCTGCTTTTAACATATGTGGTTCGTTGTCTTCGTGTCCTAAATCTAGATCTTCATTTAAACCATAAGAACTAGCATTATCTATGAATCCTTGAAAGAATCCTTTTCTATATGCTTGGTGGTCTGGTTTGTTTTTAAATCTACCTTTAATTTTTTCAAATGCTTCTTCACCAGCTTCATACCCCATTTCTTCAATATCAGCTAAGCCAATATTTTCTTCATATTCATCAGCTCCTACTTCGATATCTTTCGAATATTCCTGTTCGTTTAAAGAATTAAAGTATTTAACAAGATTATTTTTTACTAAATCTTTGTGAACTAGCGGCTCTCCAGATGGCTTAATTCCTACTTCGCCAATTTCTTTATCAAATGAATCATCAACTAGGTGTAGAATACCTCCAGTTATGTAAAATGAAAACTCATCTTCAAAGTTGTTTTTGTACTCTATATAAATAGTAAATGAGTTAGACATTATATCTTTTACTGTACCTCTTGCTACTTCATCTCCGACTTCTCTCAAAGCACTTACTAGTGTCTTTGCAATTTCCAGGGCTATAACTCTTGTCTCTTCGACTGAATATTCAATTTCCTGTTGCTCGCTTTTTAGCTTAACAGTCACATCAGGATTGTCTTTAGAGAATTCAGCTGCTTTTTTTTCATCTTCAAATTCTACAGCTTCTAGCTTTCTTTCTAAAGATTCTTTAAGTAGTTCTAATTTTTTTTTAGATATTAGCATACTTTGTTGTGAAAGTTTTCCTAACCCTCTGTCTTTAATTATATTTAGTGCAATTTTGCATTTTGATACACGTTCTTGAATTTCTTGATAAGTCATTGGTTTTGATATTTAAAAGCTATAATTATAAATATACCTATTTTATGTGTTCTGATAGGTGTGTTATATACTGCTTGATATTTTTTAATATTTTCTTTTTTTCTGAGTTGTTAGATTTCCAATCTTCTATATCCCCCTGTTCTGTAATAAAAGTATCTTGTGAATTAACTGTCTCTAGAGCCCACTGTTCTATATCTTTTACAAAGAGTTTCATACTGCCTTGCATCATTCTTTGTTCATACTGCTCAAATAGTCCTGCTTTCCTTAAGTCGGCTTCGTACTCTACAGTACATGGATCAAAACAAAACCCATGAATTTTGTACATTTTTTGAGCTAAGTGATGTTTCATCGGACCTCCGCAGTTAGGGCACCTTAGTGGTATACGAACAGCTTTTTTAGCTGCATCTAATTTTGTAACATTTTGTTTAATTCCGTTTTTAATTGTCCAATTTTTACCTGATTCTTCCCAAATATCACCCTCCTTGTATTTGCCTATTATTTTTTTGTAACCTGTTTGAGCTTTTGTTTTAGCTGTATAGTCTTTATTAACTATATTCCTGACTCTCTGTACATCTCTTTGTTTAAATTCTTTCTTTAGTAACGATTCCTTACTCATACTTTAATTCTTTTAATTTTTCTATAACATAATCTACATTTCCGTCTTTACATCTTATAGCAATTCCGCCTTTCGATATCCATTCTTCAATATTTGATTTTTTATCATCTATTAGAATTGAATTCTCGTTAGCATATCTCTGCTTATCTTTTGAGTAAGCAAATATCACTTTTGGAGATGAAGGTATATTTTGTCTAACCCATAGGTTTTTTCCTAGTCTTGAGTTATTATGTCTTGAAGGAGATGTCAAAATTTGCGGGCTGTAAGGTTCTATAAAATTCCACAGTCTCTGTCCTTGAGGCATCCAGGGCATTTCTGACCAGAATTTGATACCTACTTCTCCGTCTATGATATTCCAAAAAGCTGCGGATCCAAATTCATCTTCATACTCTTTTGGATTGCTGTATCCTGTGTAGTGCTCAAACCTTGTTTCGAAGTCAGTTAATACTCCGTCCATATCACAGTAGATATTATACGGAGGCATAGTTTCTGATTTTTCTAATAACAAATCTTTTAGTTTTCCCATACCTTTTTTTACAGCAGTTGTCTTATTCCTAATGCTGGTAGTCTTTTACGCCATAGGGTAAGTATTTTTTCTTTTTGACTTGGTGTTATATCTTGTGAGTCTATATACCTGTTCACTACATCAGCAAAGGGTTTCTTTTCTTTTTTAGCCCTTAAGAGTAGTCCTTGTAAATTTGCATCTACCTCTTTTTCAAGCTCTAAATATTGATTAGCTCTTGATTTTTTTGATTTTATCCAAGCTCTTCTTTCAAGATCGTCTGCCATTCCTTTATTGGGGTTAGCAGTATCGCTTCCTATGTTATGTGTTAGGTGTTCTATTTCATGTCTAACAATATCCTTTAATGTCATAGAAATCTCTTCCCATATTTCTGGTAGGAGTTGTTCATCTACTTCTACATCTATTCTAATGAAATCTCCTTCGTTGTCTGTACCTGCTCCTGTTGTCTCAATAACATCCATTGTCCCCGTATCGAATGTTAATTCTATTGTAGCTTCTACATCGAAATTTGCTCCTAAACCTTCATAGTTGTCTTTATATTGAAACCCGTCTTCTCCTTCATCTACGGCTTGTTTCCATGCTTTGAAGATATTTGAGGATATTGTATTTGTAAGTTTATCGTATTTACCTTCTGCCATCACTTCTTTTTTTTTACCATTTTTAATCTCATCTTCCCAGTTCCTGAAAGTTATATTCCCTTCTAAGTATGCTTCTTTTTCTATCTCTATTAAGTTACTATCTTCATTTGTATTAGTAGTTCCTACGGAACCTAATCTACCTTCTAAATTCTGTTTATGATGAATCATCTCATGTGTAAAAGATCTCATTACATCTTTAGGGTGTCTTCCTTCTACGTAGAGAACTACTTCTTTCTTATTAGGGTCGTAGAATGCTGTACGTCCAAAGAAATCACTTGATTCTGCTATATCTCTCCTAATTTTGACTTCAGGTAAGGGAGTTACTTTCATCTTTTGATCTATCATATACTCTAAAATAGAGCCCATATATGGTGTGTAATCAAAGCCAACTCTTTCTCCTTCTTTTTTATTCCGAACTGTTATACTATCTCCATTGAATACTATATCGTAGTACTCGTCCCCGAGTAGGGTAAGTAGTTTCTTATATACGGTAACTAGCATTGCTCTATCTTTTGACGCAATAACGCTTTTTGGAGCTATTGCTGTTCCGGAAGAACCTTCTTTAACTAATTGATTAGTGTTAAAAAGTTCGTGTAGTGTTTTATCTAAAGCTTCTTGCATTTGTATCTCTTTTTCTGATGGTGCACGCATTGCTGCTATGTTTATACTTCTTTCTTTATCTGAGTTGTTTATTTCCTGTGGTGTCCATTCCCCGCTTTTTAAGTACCTGACAGAATTTCTTATTGAGTTAGCAGAAAATTTACTGTCCTCTTCTCCTTCTCTTGGTAACTCTAATATTTCAACTGTTGGATATTTTTCTTTATTTTTTATAAAATAGTCAAACCTTTTTGCTTCTTCGGGAAGAGTTCCTGTTATGATTTTAGAATAGCTATTTTGATTATCATCTACAAAAGTATAAATGTCTCTTATGGGGGTTACTTCTGATAGGATTATATCAACCGGTATCGGAAGGTATTTGGCATAAATTTCCCAAATACTCTTAGATTGTTCAGCGCTAATTCTTACTCCTTCTCGTACTTTAGGTCCTATAAATATAACCAACCTGTCTACTTTATCTGCTAAAAATTTTGCATTATTAAAATGAGCTTTGTGAGGTGGTTTAAATCCTCCGGCGTATAGTCCTACTGTTTTACCTTGCTCATCCTCTAGTATAGTATTTACTGTCTGTAGTGCTTTTTCTTTCCCTGCTCCTTTAGGTGTCCCCACTTCCCCTGATTTTACTGATACCATACTATTAAAAACACCTTTAATTCTTTCTTTTGATCTTGGATTTTTTACTTTAGATTTAATATCTTGTAGTAAATCTTCGAATGTTCCGTCTATGTTATAGTTTTTAAAAAGTTCTCTTATTAGTCCCCAATTTGTTGTACTCCATAGATCTTCTCTAGCAACTGTTTTGAAATCTTTTAATTTTACTTTCCTTAAAGTTAGTTTATTTGAACTTAAATTGAACTCTAATTCTTCATCTGGTGTAAGCTGTGGTACATCATTTATGCTTAATCTCTTGAGCAGTTCAACTGGGTTTTCTTCTAGTAGAATAACTTTTACTAGTCCTAATAACAGTCCTTGTTTTTCGGCTGGTAGATCTAAGAAGCTATTTTTAAATGCATGTTCTTCGTCTGATAGTGATATGATATTATCTACTTGTATGTATTTATCTTGCTGACCTGTAATTGGAAAGAGGATAGTAATTATTTCTCCAGAGTTGTAGTATTTTTTACCTGAATATTTTTCACTCTTAAAAGGAACTATAACGCTATCAGGTTCCGAAGTTACTGTTTTAATTATTCTCTGTTTAACTTCTTTCTTATCTTCTCCTTCGAATTGAACAATTAAGTCGAGGTCTCCAAAATCCGGCTTACTTCCTGCTTTAACACTTCCAGATAGTGATGCTTTTTTGAATCCTGGTATCTTTTCTAGAACATCTTTTACGTACTTATCGAAAGTACGTTTAACATCTTTCTTTTCTATTCTCTGACCTCCGGCTACACCTGACATTTTATACTGTTTTATATTTAGTTAAATTCGATTCATCCGGTAGGAATTTACCTTTAAGTGTTAATCTGTCTTGGTTTTCTATCCAATACGATTGTAAATCTTCGGGAATATCTGCTCTAGTACTGTCTAATATTTTTAAGTACCTGTCGTATACACCATTCAAATCCTCTGTAGATAATCCCGCTTCTAATGTCTCTATTAATTTAAAGTAATCTCCAGCAGTCTCTTTATCTAACTTAATATTATATAACTTATTTAAAAGTTCTATAGCCTGTTGTGGACTATTAGCTACTATCTCTTGAGTTTCTTTATCTTTAACTCCATAATTGTGTGAAAAGGTATATCCCTTATGTGAAAATAGAGCAACAATAAGTTGAGTTCTATGTAATCCTTTTACATTTCCTGAATAGGTAGTGGAGTGGTATGCAAAGGAAAGCCAGTCTACGTCTCCCACGTTTATATCTATCTGTACGTTATCACCTACTTCTTCTTTATTTTCATCAAACTGTGGAAATAAGAGGAATAATGCTCCTGCTCCTGAGCCTTTCACATCGGCTAAGATATCGGTATTACTTTCCTCAATTTTTTGAGCTACAGAAACTATAACAGCTCTCTTCATTAGTTGATCATCAGACGATGTTCTAGCTCGTTTTTTGAAACCATCGAATAGTTTATTAATATGGTCTTGATCTAATCCCCAATCGTTAATATCGTCAAAAGATTTTCCTGATAGGGCTAAGTCAATATCCCCTGAGTAGTCTTTTTTCCCTACAGATCCTAAAGTTTTCATCTCTCTAAAAAATGGTTCTGCTTTAGGAAAAATTGCTTTAAATTGCTTGAAAAATTCAAACAATGTAGGTTTTATATTCTCTTTTTTAATTGAAGCAGTATTATTAAAAACGTTACCTCCCATACTAATTTATTTTATTGACCTAAATATATGAATTTATTTTAGATCTACCAACTATTTTATTTATAAATAGTATTAAAGTTTAATGGAAGTAGGGTAAGACTTATATTTAGGTTTAACAGATGGGTTTTCTAATAAGTATAGTTTCTGTATTAGCTTAAATAATTCAAAATTTTCTTCAATTTCATCTATTACTTTAATCTGCCATCCTGCCCCTTGTATAACTTCCTTTTGTTTTGAAGGTCCCCTAGTACTTGCTTTTAACCAAATAATTCCTGTCCTTTGTATTTTAATTCCTTTCATCTCTTCTAGTGCTCTTGCATAAGCGGATAATTGAAGATCATAGGATTTATGTAAGCTGTTGGATGTTTTTATATCCAGCAACCAAACTTCGCCGTGCATTTTAACAACTAGATCCGCTGTTCCTGCATACTTATGGGTATCAGAGTATACGAAGTCTTCTGCTGATATTAATTCTGGTTTATTTTCTTTCCAGAATTCTGTAAATTTAAGGATCATGCTCCAGACTAATTCGCTGTACTTAGCTTTGCCGTAATCATCCATCCAGTGTACTTCTTCTCCTAGTACTAACCTTTCGGCAGCTTCGTGTACCTGGGTCCCTTCTTTACCTGCTTTCTGCATAATAATATCAGAATTATGTCCTACATCTTTTAGCCAAGTTTCAAAGAATCTATTTTTTGGCATATACTGTAGTATCGTCGTAACTGATGGATAGTAAGTATCTTCTCTTCTTTTGTAAACTCTGTTATCTAAGAAGTTGATTTGTTGTAATTTCCCATCAAAAGTTAACCGGTCTTTGGCATGTTCTTTTAAAATGTCTGTACCTTGTTTGATCATAGGGCATTAATTTTGTGCACCATTAGACCTGTAAAGTCTAATTCTTTTGCGGATTGAATAAGTTTAGTAAAATTTCTAAACCCTACTTCACTTGGGTCTTTTTCTTTTAAGTCAATTAGAAAGACCCTTTTTCCTGAATTTAATAAATTTTCTGCTATCTCTAATGCATCTTTTTGTGCATCTTGATCCAGAGCTATATAAATGTCATCTACTTTTGACGTTATTATTCTTTTCATTAGAGAGTGGGAAAGACTTTTTCCTAGTATGGGAACAGCGTTTCTCCGTATTGCCATTGCATCAAATACACCTTCACATAGTATTATCGGTTTATCCCAATTGATCATGTTTTCGAAGAATACTATGTCTTTAGAAGTTTCTGGGTTTTTGTATTTAAAATACGCTCTTTCGTAAGTTCTTCCAATAAAATAATTGAGCCTACCCGACTCAGAATAACTTGGTATAATGATTCGACCTCCATAGTCTCCATCTGTCGTATATCCAATAGAGTATTTAATAAAATCATTGTCGGTAAGTCCTCGTTCATATAAGTACTTTCTTATCTTATTGGCAGTGATAGATTTTGTTGTAGCTGAATGTAGAGGTTGGTATTCTTTAGGAAGCTCTGTGATTTCATCATTACTATATTCGTATTTTTTACCTTTCTTTATGTATTTGAGAACCTCCTGTGCTTCTCCTTTAGGTATTTTTAATTGCTTTAGTAGCGAGTATATAGTAGTTCCTCTGGATTTACATACCCAACACTCCCAGTGGTTTTTACCTTCTTCATTAGTTGCTAGATTAATTTCTAACTTAGGTTTTCGGTGATTGCAGAAAGGACAATTAAAAGCGTAGTTATCTCTAGCTCTTTTATGACTCTTTCCCAATACGTTTTCTATAGATCCTAATAAAAAAGTATACTCCATACTTAACAGTTATTATCTTAATATAAGAAAAAAGTTGCAATTAAGCAACTTATACGTCTGTCATTTTTAATTTCCCAGATTTAGGGTTGATCATAAAATTATCCGGCCTTATATCTAATTCATCAGAAGGTATTCCTAATCTTTTTGCTTCCGCTTCTAAGGCATCTATAAAGTCTTCAGGAATTTCTCCTTTAAATTCCCCCATAACGTCCATTGTAATTACTCCTAACTTATCCCCTAACCTACTAACATCGTAAATGAAGACAAAATTATTTGTTTTTTTTCCTTTAAGCAGCTCAGCATGATCTAATTCAACTTCGTCAGTTGTTACCTTTACCGCTTTACCGTCAAGTAGATATACAGAACCGTAATCCCCTGAGCCTAAGTATTTTCCTCCTCTATCTTGTATTTTATCTATCTGTTTATTAAAAGCAGGATCATATTCTATCGGACCTTCTAATATTATTTGCGATAGTTTCACTACAGGTCTCTTAAATTAAAATTAAAACCAATTGACGGGTATATTCTCCTCTCTCCTGGTTCATTTTCATAAGTACTAGTTGTACTTGTAATTGCAAAATGCTTATCTTCTAAGAATCTTGTTATTTCATTGAATAGCTCTTTCGGAAGGTCTTCCCGTACTATAAATTCTAGTTTTCCAAACCCTTTTCCAAATAATTTATCTCCTTTTTCACGATCTTGTGAATACTGGTTCATTGTTAAGTTAGGTTTGTACTGTCCGTACCTTTTTGTTAGTTCGGCCTGCAGCATTTCTAAAGTATTGTCAGATTCCCCGTACTCTAGTATTATTTTTACTAATTTCATGATCCTTGTCCTTTATAAAGCTTTTTATAATTCTTAGAATTTTTAAGCTTTGATGTTTTTGATTTTGCGTGAACTCCTGGTCTTTTTCTTTTGGTCTTTTCGTGAGCACCTCCAGTTACGTTATTTTTAGCCAATTTTTATTACTCTTAATTTTAAATTACCGTTTCCTTTTATGAGACGATGGTAGGTCTCTTTAGGTATAAATAGATCTTTTTCTGATAATACTTCAGGTGTCTGGTTGTCAAATTGAAATTTCCAATCTGTAGAGTGTAACGTTTGTAGGATCCTGTCTTCTTTATCTCTATGCCATACCAACTCTTCTTCAGATATATTCTGAGTAAAGGTTCTTACTTCTCCTTCTTCTATGTATGGCCTGTTTACAGTTTCTTCCATATACCCCCTTTTACTGTCAATACCTACCAATAACCTGAATAATTCTTTTTCATTCCTAAGGATTTGGCATATCTGGTCAATCTACAGCTCCAGTACCCTGGTTTACTTTTGTCTTTCTTTTGATCACAGTTATGACGATCAGCAAATGCTTTTCTTCTTTTTGGATCATCCAACTTTACTGATAGATTCTGTCCTCCATCTACTGCTCCAAAGGATACTTTTACTACGTTTCCTTTTTTATTCTTTGTATAAACATAGAACTTTTTAGATCCTCCCCGTTTAGGTTTGTTTAGTGCTACTTCCCTACCTTGGTATTCTGCTTCATAAACCATGGGTAGGTCTAAAGGTATTTTTTCACCTTCAAATATTCCATATTCACCGATATCTGTAGATTCCAATAACTCTAAATCCTGTTCGTTTAACTGTATATTACCGTCCCTAAGAGCTTGTCTTGCTTCTGTAAATAGTTGTATAAAGCTTTCGCTGGAGTACCGGTAGACATTCTCATATAAGGAGAGTTTATTGTCTAGGTGGTACTGGAGTGATGGGCATCCTATTATGTCTCTAATTCTTATCATTTGAAAATTATTATTAAGTACTCCTCTTATAAATAGTTATTTATATTGGAAGTATACTACTCTTTTTAGTTATGTCCTACATTATTAAAATTATACTCCTATAATATTACTAATATTAGCTGTTGCTACATCTATTACATTAGTAATACTATCTGGTATAACTCCTGTTACTATATTTCCGTACCCTGGTGGTGTGTAGGTAATGTCTAGGTATATTGGATATGTTACATTTTTAAACCATGCTCCTGCAGATCTAGATATAGCTGAAAGAGGTTCATTATTACTATAATCATAATCATTTCCTAAAACTACAACATTTAATACTCCATTAGTGTTTGCATCCGAAATAGCAGTACTATTTAATGTTAGTGTATTATAGGTATCTATAGCCCAGGCTAGTGAAGAAGCCATGTATGCTGTAGGAGAGGAAGGGCTCCAATTATTAAAATCAGCAGATTGAAAATTGTTTCCATCATCTGAAAATGCTGTACTCTTACCTACCATTACATCGATGGAATCGTAATTAGTTCCGTAGATTTTTAAATCCATAGAAGTTATAGTTCCGCCTACCCCTGATACATCAAATAAGAAAAATCCTCTACTTACTTCATAGAGTCCTCCTCCTCTTCCCGTTGAATATACTTCCGAGGTAAGTCCGGTAGTTGTAGATGTAGTAAATTGTGTAAAGCTGTCTGCTGATGTAGCGTCTCTAGCGGCTGCCCAGGAAGTAGTAACTGCACTGTATGCTCTTACTTCTTTAGAGGCTGTTACTGTTGTTGTTGCCATATCTTAAAACTGCTTTTTAGGTAAAAAATATTTACTATTATTATAGTATGAATTTTTAGGGGGTGTAATATCGAATTCTTGATATTCTACATCTGGTATGTTGTGTAGATTAGAAGATGTTGTTAACATATTCCACCAGGTTGCTACCCCTCTAGGTTTTATAAGCTGTGTTAATGAGGAGGATAGGTACCTAAGGCTTTCATCACCATATGTATCGTGAAATATTCCATCATAGGTTGATAAAGTATTTAAATTATCATACCAACTTCCTTCTATTATAGTAACATTAGGTTTATCAGAGGCCCATTCTTTAGCACGTGGTATAATGTCAGGATGATTTTCAACTATTGTATGAGTGGAGATTTTGTTTGATTGAATATATCCTGCTGATATACCCATACCAAATCCTATCTCTAAGATATCTCCTCCATTTTGAGTAACATATGCGGCTGACCCAGACATTAATTCATCCTCCCAATCCATCATCACTTCTCTTTCGAACCCATCATTACCCATAAAGTATATTCTATTAGATTCAAATGTAAGGCTTTGCGATAAGTAAGTCATATTGGTTTTTTATTTTATGTTATTTGTACCCAAGTACTGTCTGGATTAAAGTATATTATATTATTACCATCATCTATCATATTTCCTACAAGTCTAACTATATTACCACTCCCACTAGGAACAGCTGTTTGTAAATCACCAGCAGTAGTAGAAACATATAAATTATTTCCTTTTCCTGTTTGTGTAAATACAGAACTCTTAGCCCAACCTCTTAAAAGTATCCCATTACTAGATGCAGTGCCCATAGCAATACCTAACATTTTTGTTCCGTATGTTGCATTGTTTGCGGAAGCTCTAAACCACCCAGAATTCAGTCCTGCTGTAGTAAATACAATTAAATCCCCTTCTGCTATTGTACCATTAGTAGTATAAAAAGTTCCATAAAATGTAACTTCACCAGAATTATCGGGAGTACCAGTAATTCCTGAGTCATATACTAGATATGAACCTTCATCAAATTGTAAGTATTTTCCAGTAAATGTTAAGGCTGATTCTACTTGTAGATTATTAGTGGCGTTGATATAAGTTAAGACACCGTTAGCAGTTGTACCAGTAATGCTTCCTGCAAAAGAACTGCCTGAAGTGCCACTTGTACCAGATGTTCCTGATGATCCTGAAGTACCAGAGGAACCGGAAGTACCGTTTATTCCTGAAGTTCCTGATGAACCTGAGTTACCTGAAGTACCAGAGGAACCGGAAGTACCGTTTATTCCTGATGTTCCTGATGAACCTGAGTTACCTGAAGAACCTGATGTTCCGTCTATACCTGAAGTACCAGAGGAACCGGAAGTACCGTTTATTCCTGAAGTTCCTGATGAACCTGAGTTACCTGAAGTTCCTGATGAACCTGAGTTACCTGAAGTTCCTGATGAACCTGAAGTTCCTGAAGTACCGTTTATACCTGAAGTTCCTGATGAACCTGAGTTACCTGAAGTTCCTGATGAAC
>Ga0129324_10000167_pt1 | contig 46005 bp, 45 predicted proteins | sample CPBDNA_7_FD_96879 | JGI IMG/M metagenome (GOLD analysis project Ga0129324, IMG submission 96879) | Freshwater to marine salinity gradient microbial communities from Chesapeake Bay, USA - CPBay_Spr_15_0.2_DNA | ecosystem: Environmental > Aquatic > Marine > Coastal | place: USA: Chesapeake Bay... | reverse complement strand
GCTGGATTTGAGGGAAGGTCGAAGGGAGGAATTGTCTACTAGTAGACAAAAGGGCGTTACGCTCGTTCCGCCACTTTGGCGCGGGTCCATAGGGCTTCGAGGGCGTCGATGTCCAGGTCCTTGAGGGAGTGGCCCTCGGCGGCCGCATAGGATTCCACGTCGCGGAAGCGGCGTTCGAATTTGGCGTTGGTGCGGCGCAGCGCGGTTTCCGGGTCGGTGCCGAGTTTGCGGGCCAGGTTGACGCAGGTGAACAGTAGATCGCCGAGCTCGTCTTCGAGCCGTTCGGGGTCGGGCGCGGCACCGGCGGGGGCGGCCTCCAGGACCTCGGTGATCTCGTCCAGTTCTTCGCGGACCTTGTCGAACACCGGGGCCACATCGGGCCAATCGAAGCCGACACGGACGGCGCGTTTTTGCAGTTTTTCCGCGCGCATCAGGGCAGGGAGCCCACGCGCCACATCGTCCAGCACCGACGGCGTGCGACCCTCGGCCTGGGCCTTGGCGGCGCGCTCGTCGGCCTTTTGATCTTCCCAAGCCTTGGTCTGCGCATCCGCATCGGCCACCGAGGCGTCACCGAACACATGCGGATGCCGCTTCACCATCTTTTCCGAGACCGCGTGGACGACATCGGCATAGGCGAAATCGCCGACCTCGGCCGCCATTTGCGCGTGAAACACGACCTGCAACAGCAGATCGCCGAGCTCACCCTTGAGGGCCGGCATGTCGGCTTGCTCGATGGCGTCGGCGACCTCGTAGGCTTCTTCGATGGTGTAGGGCGCAATGCTGGCGAAATCCTGCGCCACATCCCACGGGCAGCCGCCGTCGGGATCGCGCAGCTTGGCCATGATCTGCAGCAGATCGTCCATACCGTAGCGCGGCTGAGTTGCGGGGGCGTCGTCCATGGCAAACCTCGTTTGATGTGATGCAAACGACATTAACGCGTTCCCGCGACGGAGGCACGCCCGAGGTGAAATTTCAACCTATCTACTAGTAGAGAATGAGTAGGCTGAAACAGCTGAGAGAAGGCGCGCAGATCAATCTATGTATGCGTCATCCGAAACGCTGACCGCGCCAAACCCGTCGCTGACAATTTCCGTCATTTCGTCATTCCGTCATTCCCGCGTAGGCGGGAATCCATATTACGAGATGGACCTCCGCCTGCGCGGAGGTGACGGGCTTTTGGTTTTATGCATCGCGCAACGCGAGGGGCCGTCCGGCATCGAACGAACGCGGACCGGTCAGCGCGCGTGGAAACAGTGGATCCTGAATCACGTTTAGGAGGATGCGGGGGCTGATCGGAGGCGATCTGGTGCGGGGTATAGGCGGACGCTTGGCCCCTGCTATATCCCGTTAAGTCGTATAATTTATATTATGGCAAATTTAATAGTATTATTTAAAAACAATGACTTATAAATATAAAACAAAATCATATGAAAGGCATTGAAAAATAAAAAGGTATGCTTGGTACGTGCGGTGAATGGCTATGACGAGATCGAAATCTCTGCCCCGTCATCGCTGACCTCGACCGTCATGCCGTCGAATGCGGGCACGACATGATCAGGCGTCGCGGCCATCAATTCGGCGTAATCGATGCCGGTGCCGAGGTGCGTTAAAATCGCCCTTTTCGGTTTTACGCGAGCAATCCATTCGAGGGCACGATCGACATGGGCATGGGTCCAATGCTCTTTCCAACTAAAAACACCGATGATCCAGACGTCGAGTTCGGCGTCCCTGAGACGATCCAAAATTTCCTCCGAGAGGATTTTCACGTCCGTCGAATACACCACGCGGCCGAATTGAAATCCGACCGTTGATGAATATCCGTGATCTTGCATGAACGATCCGACACGCACGCCTAAAACGTCTACGTCGTCGCCGGGGACGAATTCGGTCATTTCCAGCACCGGACGCACAAAAATTTTCGGCTCGTCCAGCCGCATCGGCGCCAAGGTATAAGCAAATCGATCCGCAATGTGCGCGTGCGTCTCCGCATCCGCAAACACCGGCAGCGGCTTTTTCATCGCCTTATTGATGCCCCTGAGATCGTCAATGCCGTGCAAATGGTCCGCATGGGCATGGGTAAACAGCACCGCGTCCAGATAATCGACATCGGCGCGAAGCAACTGCGTCCGCAGGTCGGGTGTGGTGTCGACCAGCATCCGCTTACCGGCATGCTCGACCAGCACAGATTGGCGGGTGCGGTTATTTTTAGGGTTGTTGGGGTCGCATTCCCCCCAACCGATGCCGACGCCGGGCACACCGCTCGACGGGCCTGAGCCCAGGAATGTGACCTTGGTCGCGGTGTTCACCCTTTTCACGCGGCGTTCTCGGCATCCATGGCGGCGCCGGCCTTGGCAAACAGGCGCTTAAAATTGGCCGTTGTGGCGTGTGCGAGGTCCGAGGCGGTGATCCCCCGCACCTCGGCCACCTTAGCCGCTGTAAACGCCGTAAAAGCCGGCTCGTTGCGCTTGCCGCGCCGGGGCACGGGCGCCAAATACGGGCTGTCGGTCTCGACCAGAATACGCTCCAGCGGCACAGTTTCGGCGACAGCGCGCAGCTCGTCGGCCTTCTTGAAAGTGACGATGCCGGAAAACGAGATGTAGAGACCCAAGGCCACCATCCGCTCGGCCAATTCGGCGCTGGAGCTGAAGCAGTGGATCACCCCCGGAAACGGCGCGATGGCGTGTTCTTCTTCAAGGATACGGATGGTATCGGTGTCGGCGTCGCGGGTGTGCACAATCAGCGGCAACCCGGTTTCGCGGGCGGCTTTGATGTGGGTGCGGAATTGACGCTCCTGGACGTCGCGTGGGCTGTGCTCGTAATAAAAATCGAGCCCAGTCTCGCCGATCCCGACGACTTTTGGGTGCTGCGCGAGTTCGATCAGCTCGTCTGCGGTGACCTCGACCTCGGTCCCGGCTTCATGCGGGTGGATGCCGACCGAGCAGAAGACGTTGGGAAACCGCTCTGCGACCGCGCGCACGCCGGGAAACCGGCTGAGGTGCGTCGAAATCGTCACCATATGCGAGACACCGGCGCGCCCGGCGCGGGCCACGACCTCGTCCAATTCATCGCCGAAATCCGGAAAATCCAGATGGCAATGGCTGTCGATCAGCGGGGTATCAAAGCTTGGGGATGGATTATCGCTCATGGCGCCACATGTTGGGGACCGCGGCGCACGAGTCAACGGTTGTTCATCATTTTCCTCAAAACGAGAGCGTCGAAAAATACCCACTAAATTTTTGTGGGAAATTGACATAAATCAATTCGACCGCCGCCTAAATAAACCAATATCCGGCACGGACCTTTAGCGTATGGCGAGCAATTGAAATGTGGGCATCGGGACGTTGGCTTAGGCCGGTTTCGTCTTCCATAGCAGAGATAACGGAGCAAATTAGAATGAAGAAAGCACTTCCTGCCCTCTTTTTGGGAGTCACCATTGCGGCAACTTCAGTGGGCGCGGCCTGGGCCAAAGATGCCGGGGACTTGCGCGTTCGCTTGCGCGGAATCGGCTTCATGACCGAAACCGACGGCACAACTGATGCCTTGGGTGGTGCTGCCCGGACCTCAGACGATTATGTGCCGGAACTCGATTTCTCGTACTTCTTTACAAAGCACATTGCCGCCGAACTTATCTTGGCGACAACCAAACACCGCGTGTACGTCGACAACTCGTCGTCCGGCAACCTCGACCTTGGGTCGGTGCGGGTGCTCCCGCCGGTGCTGACGCTGCAATACCACTTCAATCCGGATGGCAAGTGGAGCCCCTACGTCGGTGCCGGAATTAATTACACAGTCACCTACGGCGCCAGCACGGGCCCGTCGGTAAACGATGTGAAATACTCAAACGAGTTCGGCTATGCCTTGCAGGCCGGGCTTGATTACGAAATTGACGACGTATGGTCGCTCAACTTTGATGTCAAAAAAGTCTTTGTCGATACCGACATCGTCGCCAACGGCGGCAGCGTTAACGCCAAAGGCACCGCGCTTGATCCATGGGTGATCGGCCTCGGGTTCGGCTATACATTCTAATCATATTCGGAAACATCCAAGAAAAGGGCGGGCACCAAATAAGGCGCCCGCCCTTTTTTTATTTGGTATGTCGTCTTAAGAGTCTTCGTCGATGAAGCGCGGAAACACGCCTTCGGGTTTGGGCAGGGCTGTACCGGGGGCAATCGCGCCCTCCTCGCCCAGGCTGGCAAAACTGCGGGCATCGGCGGGCACGGCGAGTTGGTCGAGCATCTTTTCCATCGCCTGCGGCATCACCGGCTGGCACAGGATCGACAGATGCCGGATGGTTTCGCCCAGCACATAAAGCACGGTCGCCATCCGCGCCGGGTCTTCTTTCTTAAGCTTCCAAGGCGCCTGGCGGTCGACGTAGCCGTTGGCAGCCCGGATCACGACCCAAATGGCTTCTAAGGCATTGTGGAACTGCTGGCGGTCGATCAGGGCGCGCACGGCATCCAGCAGGCCGTAACACTGCCCCAGCAGCGCGGTATCTTCGACTTCAAGCGCGCCCGGTGTCGGAACGATACCGTCGCAGTTCTTGGCGGTCATCGACAGCACGCGCTGGGCCAGGTTGCCGAAATCGTTGGCGAGCTCGCCGTTCATGCGATTGACCATGGCGGTGTGTGAAAAATCGCCGTCGTTGCCGAACGGCACTTCGCGCAGCATGAAATAGCGCACCTGATCCAGGCCGTATCTATTGGCGAGTTCGGTCGGATCAATGACGTTGCCGAGCGATTTAGAAATCTTCTCGCCTTCGTTGGTCCACCAGCCGTGCGCATACACCCGCTTCGGCAACTCGATACCAGCCGCCATCAAAAATGCCGGCCAATACACGGCATGAAAGCGCAGGATGTCTTTGCCGACCATATGAAGGTCAGCGGGCCAGAATTTCTGAAAATCAGCGCTGTCGGTTTCGGGATACCCCGCCGCCGTGATGTAGTTGGTCAGCGCATCCAGCCACACATACATAATGTGATCTTCGTCGCCCGGCACCGGCACGCCCCATTTGAACGTGGTGCGCGAAACCGACAGATCGTTGAGCCCACCTTTAACGAAACTCACCACCTCGTTACGGCGGCTTTCCGGCAAAATGAAATCCGGGTGCGCGTCGTAGTAGGCGAGCAGGCGGTCACCCCACTCCGACAGCTTAAAGAAATAGCTCGGCTCTTCGACCCACTCGACCTCGGCACCGGATGGCGCGATGCGTTTACCGTCGGGCGTTTTCGTCAGCTCGTCTTCGGCATAGAACGCTTCATCGCGGACCGCATACCAGCCGCCGTAGTTATCGAGATAGATCTGACCGGCATCGGCAAGCCGCTTCCAGATCGCCTGACAGGCGCGGATATGGCGGTCTTCTGTAGTGCGGATAAAATCGTCGTGGGTGAAGTTCATAAAATCCGCCAAATCGCGGAAGTTCTGTGACACCGAATCGGTAAACGCCTGCGGCTCGACACCCTTGGCCTGTGCGGATTTTTCGACCTTTTGGCCGTGCTCGTCGGTGCCCGTCAGGAACTTGACGTCATAGCCGTCCAGACGCTTGAACCGCGCCAACACGTCACAGGCCAACGTGGTGTAGGCATGCCCGATGTGCGGGGCATCGTTGACGTAATAAATCGGCGTCGTGACGTAATAAGTCGGGCGGGCAGTCATACGGGCGTCATCCTATATAGGGGTCGGCCCTTTGGTACGGCGACGGAGGCAAACGGTCAAGGATCATAGGGGGACCATCATTCACACCTACCGCCCCCTTCCGTCATCCCCGCGTCGGCGGGGATCTATGGTCGCGATGGTTTCCCGCCTGCGCGGGAATGACGAATATTGCAGCAATTACGCCAATGCCAGAAACAACGAGAGCACCACTTGCTTGCGGTCCAAGTTCAGCGGATCGGCGCTGCGGATCAGGCTTTCTGCATCATCGAGCCGAAGCAGCCACACCGGCAGCAAGGCGGTCGCCGCTGCCCGCTGCGCGATCTCTTTTTCGTCGGGACCGAGGCTATTGTCGCCGTCCGCCCCCCTACTCGCCGCCAGCACGATCCGAGACAGCCACCAGCGATACAGCTCGATCCCCGAGCGATAGGCGTCATCGGCGCCGGCCTTCGACAGCTTCGCCGCCAATGCCTGCACTTTGGAACCATCGATGGACGGCAGCGTGCGCAAGATGCCGACGATGTCGCGATATATCTCAAGACCGCCGCCCGACGCCAAGGTCAACGCACGGCCAATGCTGCCCTCTGACAAACGTGCCAGCTCGGCGGCTTCTTCCGGGCCGACATCGGGCAGATGCTGCGCCATAAGGTTGGACACGATCTCAGGCGCCAATGGTTTCAGCGCCAGCGTGCGGCAGCGCGACCGCGTCGTCGGCAACAGCCGACCGGGGTTGTGGCTGACCATCAAAATAATGGTATCCGCCGGTGGCTCTTCGAGGATTTTCAAAAACGCGTTTTCACTGGCACCGTTCATTAGTTCGGCGCCATCCACGATGATCACCTTGTAGCCGCCTTCGCTTGACGTCATGTGTGCGAAATCGATGGCGGCGCGCACATCGTCGACCCTGATCTGCGTCGACAGTTTGCCTTTGTCGTTCAACTGCAATTCGACAGTAAAAAGATCGCCGTGCCCGCCAGCGGCGACACGGTGAAAAATAGGCGAGCCCGGATCGACGTAAAGCCCCTTCCCCGTATCGGTCGCGGGAATATCATCGTCCGTAAAAAGCCCACCTACCGCAGAGGGTGCGTGCGACGGATTTTGAAATAAATAACGTGCAAACCGATACGCCAACGTCGCCTTACCGATGCCTTTGGGCCCGGTGATCAACCACGCGTGCGGCAGCTTGTCGCCGGCATGTACCTCTTTGAGGACAGCTTCGGTATCTTCGTGGCCAAATAAATCCGGGTTAGTGCGCGGGCCAAAATCGTCTTCGTCATCCACCGGTGCGGCTTTCGCATTCATGACACGCTGACCCCCAAACGGGATTGCACGACACTGAAGATATCGGAAGTCACCGCGTCAATATCGCGCGATGCATCGATCACCGCACACCTGTCGGGCTCGTCTGCGGCGATTTTAAGGAAACCATCGCGCAGGCGATGATGGAAGTCGCGCTCCATCCGTTCAAACCGATCTTCGGTACTGCGATGTTCACTCAGCCGCTTACCGGCGCGGGCCAGACCTTCCTCGACCGGCAGATCAAGAATGAGCGTGAGGTCCGGTTTAAAATCGCCCAACGTTGCCTTATGCACTTGTGATATCCGGTCCGGGTCAACGCCCCCGCCATAGCCTTGGTAGGCCATCGTGGAGTCCGCAAAGCGATCCGAAATTACCCAGTCGCCGCGCCCCAACGCCGGCTGAATGGTCTGTGTGACATGCATATCGCGCGCCGCGTAATTCAACAGCACCTCGGCCATCGGCGACCAGCGATCAACGGCGCCCGAGACCAACAAGGCACGGATATCTTCGGCGGCCGGCGCGCCGCCCGGCTCGCGGGTGGTAATTGCTTTTATACCCGTATTACCGAGCGCCGTTTGCAAGCGACGAACCTGGGTCGACTTTCCGCCGCCCTCCCCACCTTCAAAGGTGATGAATTTGCCGGCGATCATGCGCGCCGTGCCCTCAACTCGCCCCTCCCCAGAGGATGAATTCGAGCGCAGCCCCTAGGCGTCCGAACATACCGAGTTGATTGTTGTCTGCAGCTGCCGTCAACGGCACGACAATGGTGTCGAAATCAGGCGCGGTGATGCTGACGGTGCCGATCTGCTGACCGGCTTGGATCGGCGCTGGAATCGGCGAAGCGTACTTTACAGTCACCTTCATATTCCGCCGCGCTTTCCGCGACATCGTGATAAACACGTCACGGGTGATTTTCATTTCAACCGTCGGCGTCACGCCGAGCCACACCGGTGCCACTTCGACCGTATCGCCAGCTTTAAAAAGGGCGTAATTGTCGAACTCGCGAAAGCCCCAATCCAACAACTTGGCAGATTCCGTCGCCCGCGCTTTGTTGCTTTCAAGGCCGTTGATAACCAAGATCAACCTTCGCCCGTCTCGTTCCGCCGTCGCCGTGAGCCCATAGCCGGCTTCTTCGGTGTGACCGGTCTTAAAGCCATCCGCACCCGGGTAGTTATAAAGCAGTGGATTGCGGTTGCTTTGGCGGATGCCGTTATAGGTAAATTCCCGCTCGTCGTAATAATGGAAATATTCGGGGAAGTCCCTCAACACACTCCCAGCCAAAATGGCGAGATCATAGGCCGACATGCGTTGATCGGGGTCCGGCCAGCCGGTTGCGTTGGCAAAATTGGAATTGCGCATACCGAGCGCACGCGCTTTTTCCGTCATGCGGCGCGCAAACGCTTCTTCGCTTCCGGCCAGATTTTCGGCGACGACGATGCACGCGTCATTGCCCGACTGCACGATGATACCGCGGATCAAATCTTCAACGCGGGCTTCGGAATTAGGCGGCAGGAACATCGTCGAGCTGCCGCTTTTCGCACCGCCTTTCTGCCACGCATTTTCAGAGACACGGAATTTGTCGTCCAACGACACGCGGCCTTCTTTGAGACTTTCAAACAGCAGATACGCCGTCATCAACTTGCTCATGGAAGCCGGTGGCATCGGCACATCGGCGTTTTTTGACAACAACACGGCATTGGTCGCCGAATCGATCAAAATCGCCTCGCGGGCGTCGGTTTCGATCTCAATTGCGGCGGCGGCTTGAGTCAGCGAGGCTGCAATCAGCACTGCAAAAGAAGCACGGACAATGGCGGTTCTTAGGTTAGCGAAGGTCATCATATCTCCAGGTTAACGTGGGAAAGTGCCATTATATAATTCAAGTATCGTGTCCAAAACGTGGCGATATCATTGCACGCCTTCGTCACACATTTTAATCGACGATAATGCGTGCATCAGGGTACCCCGTCGCGATCACCTGGCTCAACACTGTGTCTGCGTTCGCGACATCTGCCAGCGGGCCAATCCGCACACGAAACAAGTCGCGTTCCTTGACCAGCACGCGATCCAAGAAAACGTTACCGAGCGGGCTGAGCCGGGCGCGCACTTTATTGGCGTTCTCGAAAATACCGAACGCGCCGGCTTGCACGAAAATATTGGTTGCCGTCACGGGCTCTTGTGAAACAGCCGCCGTCGGGTCGACGCTCAGGGCCGTTGTTTCACTTGGTGCCGTTGTGTTTGGAATGGTGCCTGTCGGCGAATTGATAGAGTCACTTCGCATCACAGACGAACGGCTTGCCACTTCGGTGGGTTGCAACGCGACCTGCGGTGCAGCTTCGACGCCACCCGTCGGCACCGGCAATGTTTCAGCACTTACGCTCGCTTTCGGCAAAGCGTCGGAGGTGATCGGAGAGCCGACGCGCGCCAATTCTTCACGGTTCGATATCCGCGAAGCGACCGCGCGGGATCGATCTGCCAAAATCTGCACACGGACCCGGGCCGTGCCTTGTTTCTGGAAGCCCAGCAACTGCGCACCGCGGCGGGAGATATCGATGATCCGGCCTTTTGCGAACGGGCCACGGTCATTGACCTCAAGCACCAGCGAACGCCCATTTTCCAGGTTGGTGACGCGCACATAGCTCGGCATCGGTAACGTGCGATGTGCGGCGGTCAGCGCATTCATATCATAAACGCCACCATTGGCCGTCGTTTTGCCATGGAACGCGGCGCCATACCAAGATGCGATCCCGGTTTCATCGTATTCGTAATCTTCAGCGGGGTAATACCAAATGCCGCCGATCTGATAGGGATTGCCGATTTTATAGCTACTTTGCGACGCGTCGTCTCCGGATCGCCCCACGCGCTTGGCGGTGCTGATCAGAAACTGTGTTTCTGCGCAACTTGCCAGGAACAGCACCATGGCCAGCGCTACGCCCCAAGTCCGACCGGCTTTCGCAATCATCCGCATGCTTGCCCCCAATCTCGACGATATAGTGTCACAAACCGGGGTGTTGTTACATCATCTTGTGTCTTGCCGCACAACATTTTCGCCTCATCCACCCGCAGCTGCACGCAACCTCTCCAACAGACCGAACGACGGATGACCGTCGGCCGGCAATTTATTGGCTTTTTGGAAGCCGCGGATCGCGGCCTTCGTCATCGGCCCGGCGCGCCCATCAATACCACCGGTATCAAAACCGATTTTCGTGAGCAATCGCTGCATGATCTCAATATCGGCAAAACGCAGCATTTGTGCATTTTCCGGCTTTTCGATGCTCAAGCGCGGCAAACCGATCAAGCGATCCGCCAAATGTCCGACGGCCAAGGCATAAAGCTCAGACGTGTTCCAACGCATGATGGTGCGGAAATTCTGATAGACGATAAATGCAGGGCCTTCGGCGCCGGTCGGCAACAACAACGAGCCGTCGATATCCGCGTCCGGCAACGCCCCGCCGCCAACGCTGCGGACCCCCATCGCTTGCCATGCCGCGAGCTTTTTGCGTTCATGCAGACCCACCAAAGACAGGTCAAAATCCGCAGGCAACACGACTTCGCGACCCCACGTGTAATCCGGTTCCCAGCCGACCCGGCTCAGATAGTTTGATGCAGAACCGAACGCATCACCTAAGTTGTTCCAAAGATCGCGGCGCCCGTCGCCGTCCCAATCCACGGCATAGGCTTCAAAAGTGGTCGGGATGAATTGCATGTTACCCATTGCACCGGCCCAAGATGCCTTGACGTCGACCGGCACGTCACCGCGTTCGACCAAGCGCACAGCCGACAATAATTGCTGGCGAAAGAAATCGGCACGCCTTGCATCATACGCCAAAGTAGCGACAGCGCTCAGCATATGGAACGCACCAAAATTGCGACCGAAATCCGTCTCCACACCCCAAAATGCAACCAAGAACCTTGGCGGTACGCCATATTTCTTTTCCACCTCGGCCAGCAAGGCAGCATGCTTTTTAAGCATCTCCTTGCCCTTCTCGACGCGGGCATCAGGAACGTAGATATCCATATACCGCCAAAGCGTCAGCATGAATTCGGGCTGGCGTTTATCCAGTTCCAACACGCGTTCAATCGGCGCCACGGTGGCCAGAGCGCGTTCAACCGCGTCGTTGCTGATCCCCTTGGCTTGGGCTTCAGCGCGAAATTCCTTGAGCCAATCCGCAAACGGAGGAGCCTCGGCGTGCGCAGCGCAGCCAGTCATGGTCAGTGCCATCAACGCGACGGCCATCGCACTTGCGATACGCCGGCATGCGGACATGAAAACGGAAGTCATTTCAGACTATCCCTCCTTAGGCCAGGGTTTGGGAAAAGCGGCGCCGGTCTTGCCGGTTAACCAATATGCGGTCAATCCAATCCACTCATGCAGGCTATTAGAGAAGCTGCCGAGTCCGTCGCCAAAACTCATCGGGGGTGAAAACGTTTGTCCCAGGTAGGTGCGAAAATCCACCGGGTAGGCAATCATCGACCAACCAATTCGCCGAAATACACCAACGGCCCGCGGCATATGCGATGCAGAAGTGACCAATATCCAATTTTCATCGGGCTTTGGTGTCGCCAGGGCATAGGCGCGCTCGGCATTTTCCCACGTGTTGCGAGCGTCCCGATCCAGCAACAGCCGAGGCTCTGCAATGCCTAACTGCTGATACAAAGACACGACATAATCGGCCTCGCGGATGTCGTCCAACATTCGGCCAGAGCCTGCTGTGAAGATCAACCGTGCCTCCGGGTGGGCTTTCGCAAGTGCAGCTGAGACCGTGATCCTCTCGACAGCGCCATTCAAGGCCGGTGTTCCACGATGCATCGTAAGGCGTGGATCGATAACGCCGCCTAACACCACGATGCCGTCGATTTTATCGGGCAGTGTTGCGGGCACCGGAAAGCGGTTCTCCAAGGAATATAGCATCCAGCCACCGACCGGCACGAACGTCAGCGTCAGCGCAGTGAGCACCCACAACGATACCAGCCAGCGACCAAGCCGGCGCCAGCGAGTCATCAACAAAATCAGGCCGAGACAAAGCGCCAACAACAGGGCGTTGCCGGGGGTAAATACAAACCAAAGGATTTTAGAGAGATAAAAAAACATTGCCCTCACCTATGGTCATGCTTAGCCCGACAGGGACGGCACGGCAATCAATGGGCGTTCCGCATATAAAAACAACGCTGCAGCCCCGCTCAATTTCGCAAGGCGCACGCACTATCGTATTGTTTTTAAAATGTTATTTTATTTTTTGGAGTATGTGGACACGCAGTGCATTTACGCGTGCTCACATCTTGCCTGCCCACGTAATCGCTCGCACAACCGGCCCCGGGCCTTCGATTCGCAACGGCGGGCGCGTGTATCTAGGCGGTGCATGATAAAAGTCTGCGCGGCGTTACTTCGCTGTATTCGCTGTTTCGCGCAATGGCTTTAGGTCCATCGGCTCGGCAAGGGTCGGGAAATCCGGTGTGCCTTGATCCCCTGACGTGCCATTATTGACCACATACGCACGATACTGCTCGTATGCTTCACGCTCGGCAACATAGGGGTCCAGCGCATTGGTTGAGATCGCGCCGACATCGTCTTGATGATCGGCATAGCCGACACCCGTACTGGCCGCGTGCACCGCAAGCGGCAGGGGCGAGGCCAATCCAAGCATAAGGTCTCCGGTGGCATCACGCAGGTTACTGGGACCTAGGATCGGCAGCACGATGTGAGGGCCCGGCGCAATCCCATTCGCCCCCATCGCCTGGCCGAAGTCTTCGCGGCGCTGTTCGATCCCCATATCGCTGGCGCGATCATAAGTCCCCGCCAGACCAATGGTTGAATTGATGATAAAGCGACTGGTCGCGTTACCGGCATTCTCGCTGTCGCCCTGCAAAATAGAGCTGACGGCCGTTACCGGTTCATGCAGGTTGGAAAAAAAGTTCGATACACCGCGCTGCACCGGTTCAGGCGTCACGAACTGATAGCCATCGACCATCGGATCGATCAGGCCTTCACGAATGGCGCGGTTAAAATCAGACGTAAATCGGTTGATATGTTCCAATGGATCTGCGTCGGCGTCCGCTTGCACAGGCGTCGCGCCATCAGCTTTCGCGGGCGATTTTGCCCAAAGGCTGAGCGCCAGAATCGTCACCGCCATCAATAGGAACATGCTGCTAAATGCGACAAACTGCGGATGAATTACGCGTGCCATAGTCTTCCCCCGATGATCTATGCAACAAACGAGGCTAGCACAGTCGCATTATCATCGCAGCAAAAACTGCCAAAAATTGGGTTGCCTATTTAACCGACTATTTCGGTAGCACCGAGCGTTCAAACCAATAATGACAAATATCAGCTATGCATTGCGTAGCATCGCTGAGCCCCATCGGCTTGACAATAAAGCCGTTTGCACCGTTGGCGTAGGCATCGGACACGTCGCTGGGCTGATCAGATGTGGTCCACACGACAACTGGTGTATGCTTTAAGGTTTCGGACGATTTAATCCGTTTCAGCAGATCCAATCCGCCGGACCCCGGCAAGTTCAGATCAAGCAGCACAATGCGCCGCGTATCCGGCTCTTTGTGCGCGTTCAAGAACTCGCTGGCGCGCTCCACATCACCGAAATGAGTCAGCGCCACATCAAGGTTATTTTTTTCAATCGCGCGGACCACGACACGGGCGTCCGCATCGCTGTCTTCGATCAATACAAGGCTGTCAGCTGGCAATTCATGTATCCCTTCAAGCACAAAAGCATTAGTCGCTTCGGCCTTTCGTGACCGTATTTTTATTGCAGGCGTTAAGCCGGCCGCATCAACAAATCGAACTGTGCACCACCATCCGGCGATGATCCCAGTTTCACGCTGCCGTTATTGCGTTCGACAATCCGCTTTACGATGGCGAGCCCCATTCCAGCCAAGCCCTCCTTATTCGACGAGTCTTCACCCTGCTCGTTGGCTGCGCGGCGAAATAATTTAAACACGTCGTCGCGGATATTTTCAGGAATACCCGGCCCATTATCAGCGACTTTCAGCGTCACACCATCTACGGTGATGTGCGCTTCAACCGTCACTTTGGCGGCCCTCCCCTTTGAATGATGCGCAGCGTTCGAGATCAGATTTTGCAACACTGTCAGCACATGCGCACGCACGCATCTGGCGCGGGGCAGCGTGCCGACGACTTCGACCGTGGTACCGGTCTCGCTCAACAGCGAACGCAGGTTATCCATCGCGGCATGCAGCACATCGTTGATATCAACATCTTCGATCAACGCTTCCGCCTCGCCGGCGCGGGTGTATTCACGGAGCGAATTGATCAAACCGACCATACGATCCGCTAATCTTGCAATGCTGGAAAGGTCATCTTTGGCGGATTGCGGAAGCTGCTCGCCGTGATCGTCCGCAATGATTTCGGCGTAATGGCGTATCCCGCGCAACGGCTCTTTTAAGTCATGTGAGGCGACATGCACAAACGTCGAGAGATCGACATTCATCCGCTCCAACTCGCGGTTGGCGACGCCCAACGCACGGGTCCGCTCTTCAACGCGGAGTTCAAGTTCCCGGCGCATTTCGTTCAGTTCACGCAGGGTTTCGCGATGCTCGGCAATCTCGGTTTTAAGGTTACTGTTCACGCTTCCCAATTCCGCATTCACCTTTTGCAAGGCAGCCGGGCTCGGGATCAACAGCAGCTTTGGAACCAATGGCCAAATGGCGAACGCCGTCAGCACCGATATCGCCGCCGTCGCCGCCTTGACCAATCCTTGCAGCCCATAGAACGGAAACCACACCGTGAACGCAGCCATCAGATGCGAAAGCCCGCAAAACAAAATAAACGCGGCAAATAGGGTAATCGCCCAACGATGTTCAAGCTCAGGGCGCCTGCGCACAAACACCAGCAACGCCATCGGGATCGACGCATACGACACAAAACTCAACACATCCGAAATCGCATGCAGCGCCAACAGATCCGTTTGCCAAAGCAAACAAACGCCGTGCGGCATCGACGCAGCAGAGCCAAATAAATAATCGATTACACTTTGCATCGCGTGGCGTGCTCCCTACGCAAAGACAATTCTGACCCAGTATTTTATGAAGGATAATCGCGCAAATCTATCAGGGTAAACCGATATACCATCGCCGCCGCCGCATGCCCCGCTTTAGCCTTGCGGGGATCATAGCCGGGCGGTTAAAGTCCGCGCCGTTCCATCATGTCATCCGGCACCGTCAAATAATGGGTTCGGATACATGAACGCGCAGGAGAGGTGGCCGAGTGGTTGAAGGCACTGGTCTTGAAAACCAGCGAGCGTGAAAGCGTTCCGTGGGTTCGAATCCCACCCTCTCCGCCAGCGCATTCCGATTTAACTTGCTGACCTTTTTCGCCGGGGTGACGTCTGGTTTTCACGCGGATCAAACAAAGAGATGATAGTTTGATCCTTGTCAAAACCAGACAGACACCCGGCGAAAGACCGTCGTTTTGCGTTGCCGGTGCTGCACCTAAACCCCGCAAGGGTTTTACGCGACTTGCGGCACGAACTTCGTCAGGTCGATCCCGTCCACGGCAGATTTGTACTCATCAATGCTCGGTGTACGACCAAGAATTGTGGACAAGACGACGACAGGGGTCGAGGCCAACAGGGACTCGCCTTTCTTTTCGTCAGAGTCTTCAACCACACGTCCCTGAAAAAGGCGCGTCGATGTCGCCATCACGGTGTCACCCTTTTCCGCCTTTTCCTGGTTGCCCATGCACAGGTTGCACCCGGGCCGTTCCAGATAAAGCTTGTTTTCGTATCCCGTCCGGGCTTTTTGCTTCGGCGCACTATCGTCAAATTCAAACCCGGCAAACTTCTGCAAGATTTCCCAGTAGCCTTCGGCCTTCAACTCATCAACGATGTTGTAGGTGGGCGGCGCGACGACGAGCGGTGCATTGAATTCCACTTTGCCTTGCTGCTTTTCAATGTTTCTAAACATCTGAGCAATAATCTTCATATCGCCTTTGTGAACCATGCAAGAACCGACAAAGCCAAGATCAACTTTCTTTTCCGCCTTATAGTATGAAATCGGCCGGATCGTATCGTGCGTATAGCGTTTCGAGACATCGATATTCTCGACATCAGGATCGGCGATCATCGGTTCATTGATCAGATCCAAGTCCACAACGACTTCAGCAAAATACTTGGCGTTGCTATCCGGCGTGAGGGCCGGTTTTTCGCCAGATTTGATTTCTGAAATACGTTTGTCGGCCTTGTCGATCAGGCCTTTGAGCATTTGGGCATCGTTATCCATACCCTTGTCGATCATGATCTGGATGCGGCTTTTAGATATCTCTAGGGACTCAATGAGAGTCTCATCGTTAGAGATACAAATAGACGCTTTCGCCTTCATTTCGGCGGTCCAGTCGGTGAACGTGAACGCCTGATCAGCAAGCAGCGTCCCAATGTGAACTTCGATAATCCGACCTTGGAATACGTTGTCGCCGAACTGAGCCAACATCTGCGCCTGTGTCGCATGGACGACGTCACGGAAATCCATGTGATCCGCCATGTGACCCTTGAAGGTAACTTTCACAGACTCAGGGATCGGCATCGTCACTTCGCCGGTCGCCAGGGCAAGTGCAACCGTTCCAGAATCAGCACCAAACGCAACACCCTTGGACATCCGGGTGTGAGAGTCGCCACCGATGATGATCGACCAATCATCAATCGTAAGGTCATTCAAAACCTTATGAATGACGTCGGTCATGGCCGGGTAATTGCCTTTGGGGTCGCGGCCGGTGATCAGGCCGAAGTCATTCATGAACTTCATGAGCTTCGGTGTGTTTGCTTGGGCCCTATTGTCCCAAACCGACGCGGTATGACACCCAGACTGATAAGCGCCATCCACGGTCGGAGAGAGCACCATTGCCGCCATGGCCTCTAATTCCTGAACCGTCATCGGGCCGGTCGTATCTTGTGATCCGACAATATTTACCCGCACCCTGACGTCCGAGCCGGCGTGCAATACGGTCCCCTCATCAGTCCCTAGCGCATTGTTGTTGAATATTTTTTCAACGGCCGTAAGGCCTTGTCCCTCGAGGGCAACCTCTTTTGAAGGTGCAAATGCAGATTTCAATTCCACGCCGAGCGTCGACGCCGCAAAGGTCTGCAATCGCTTGCCGAAGACGATGGCATATGAGCCGCCGGCTTTCATAAACTCGACCTTCTCGGGCGAAAACGATGCCGAAACATCGACAAGTTCTTCTTTGCCGTCTTCACCGCAGAGTTTTTTGTCTTTGGCGTTGATCGTTAGGACGGTCCCTGTAGCGACTGAATAGATCTCCTCAAGGATTGGGCTGCCGTCGTTGTTTAAAATGACTTTGCCATCCGAGCCCGTTTTCTTGACCCAGTTTTTCAGATCGATCCCGACCCCGCCCGTAACGCCCACCGTCGTCGCGAAAATCGGCGAGATCCCGTTGGTCCCGGCAACGATCGGCGCAATATTGACGAACGGAACATAGGGGCTGGCCGGTTTGCCCATCCACAACGCAACGTTGTTGATGCCCGACATGCGCGAAGAGCCGACGCCCATGGTGCCCTTTTCGGCGATCAACATCACCTGTTTGTCGGGGTGCTGCTGTTGCAACGCGCGAATTTCAGCTTGCGCAGCTTCGGAGATGAAGCACTTCCCATGAAGTTCCCGGTCCGCCCTGGAGTGCGCTTGGTTGCCAGGTGACATCAAGTCTGTGGATATATCACCCTCTGCCGCAACGTATGTTACGACTTTGATCTCATCGTCGATATCCGGCAGTTTTGTGAAAAATTCAGCCTTGGCATAGCTTTCCAAGATGTCTTTGGCGATTTCATTTCCGGACTTAAAAGCCTTCTCAAGTCGTGCCATATCGGCGTCGTAGAGGAAAAACTGCGTTTTCAGCACGTCGGCTGCCGAGCGTGCGACCGACGCATCGTCGCTCAAAGCCAGATCAAGAAGCACCTCAACCGACGGGCCGCCTTTCATATGCGATAACAGTTCTAAAGCGAAAGATGCCGAAATTTCTTTGACCACCGCGCTTCCGAGAATGATCTCTTTCAGGAACTTCGCCTTTACAACAGCGGCACTCGTCGTGCCGGGCAGCGTATTGTATATAAAAAATTGCAAAGACTGTTCGCGATGTTCATTGCCGGTATCACTAATCTGCGCGATCAGTTCGGTTACGAGTGCGCCGTCCTCAATCGGTTTCGGGCTTAAACCCAGGGTTTTGCGTTCTCCGATCTCGGCTAAATATTCTGTGTAAAAGCTCATTATCATTCCCGAATGTTGGCGTTGGCGTGTTGGCGAATTTTGAACCGCTCATGAGGCCGCAGCATCACTTTGCCGTGCTACCGAAAACCACGCTCATGATGGCGTCAAATCCGACCTCAACGATTTAAAAATTAAAAAATCACTATACTAAGTAAGCATTGCAGTCACGGTTAATTCCGCCAAAGCCATTCGCCGAAGCGGCGCGGCAATGGCACACCATCGAACCAAGGTCGACGTGTTTTTCAGAATCTTGGTGTCCCATTTGCGCTTCCTTCTGCCTCCCCCTTTAATCAGAGAAGCAAAAGAATCTCCTTGAAGAAAATAAGCCGAAAGCCCTTGAAGTAAAAGAGGATTTTCATGCTACCCGGTATTTGAAAGAGCTTGATCACGTGCAAAATAGCGGCCTCTCTCCCGCCAACGTATGATGCTTCAAGCCGAAAAATATTCAGATCATCATGGCGCTATGGAACGCATCCGCGATGATGTCGCGAAAATTAATAGCGCTACGCACGGTCGCGAAAATATCGTAGAGTACAATTTGGAGGCCATCGTTCATTCAGGATGGCGCCGCCTTACTTCGTGAAAACAGAAAAAACTATGCTGCCATGTTTTGTTTCAAAACGGGATAGCAGACTCATAAACAAATATATTTTACAAAAGGATATCGTAAAATGTTTTCGAAAAAAATCAAAATGAAAATCATCACCGCCATCACAATCTTGACGTTTAGCGCAACCATCGTGCCGGTCGTCCCCGTCAGTGCTGCACTGATCGATAACAACCGGATTGCTGCCGAACAAACGGTCGCCGGAGACCGGGCACTCGTTATGGATTTCATGGGGCGTGCCGATGTGCGTTCACAATTTGAAGCCTTGGGCGTTGATGCCGACGAAGCCAATCTTCGCGTCGCCGCACTCAGCGATGCCGAAGTCGCAAAACTTGCCAACGAGATTAAGACCACGCCTGCAGGTCAAGGCGCCATTGGCGGCATCATCGGCGCCGTCGTACTTATTTTTGTCGTCCTCTTGATCACGGATCTGCTGGGCTTTACCAGCGTGTTTGGCTTCACCAACAAAGGGTCGGCAAACCCGACCTAAAGCGAAACGCCTGATGCGAGGTTACCAAACCAAGGTCCGCATTTTTGCGGCAATGGTGGCGCTGATGTTGTTAAGTGGTTGTGCGGCGACGCCCATGACCACGCAACTCACCGCGTCACCGCCGCTTGGCATGTCGACAACATTTGAATTAAACGACGTACCTTTCTTTGCGCAAACCGTGAACCATTGCGGCCCCGCGGCCTTAGCCACGGTTCTGAATTCAAGCGGATTAAAAACCACACCTGAATATCTGGCGACGAGTATTTACACGCCGGGTCGCGACGGCACCCTGCAAACCGAAATCATCACCGGCGCCCGTCGGCAAGCGCGATTGGCACTGCCTGTGCGCAGCCTCGACGTCGCCCTCGACCACATAACCCAGGGGCGGCCTGTGTTGATTTTGCAAAACCTCGGATTGGATATCGCGCCGTTTTGGCATTACGCCGTGATCATCGGCTTTGATATACCGAACGAGACGCTTTTGCTGCGCTCCGGTACGACACGCAGACAAACGATGGCCATGCAAACCTTTGAACACACCTGGCGACGCGCCGACTATTGGGGGGTCGTCATGGTCAAACCAGCAGGACCGATACCGCAAAAAACCGAGATATCTGAGTGGCTGAACGAAGCTTATGGGTTGGAGCGCGCAGGTCAGGAACTGGCCGCCTTGACCGCTTACAGCACCGCCGCGCAGCATTGGCCTGGTGCCGCCACGCCGTTGATTTTTTCGGCAAACATATTGATCCGCAAGGAACGACTGCTTGATGCGACCATCGACTTACGCGCTGCCGTGCAACGCGACCCCATCAATCCGTCCGCACGGAATAATCTTGCTCATGTTTTGATGCTGCAAGGCATGTTGGGCGAGGCCGAAGCGCACGCACAAAAAGCCGTTGAATACGGCGCAGGTATGCAAGATACAGCGACGCAAACCCTCTCCGCAATCAGACAGAAAAAAGCCGAGCAACGATAAGTCGGCGCCTAAGGCTGCGTCGTCTTGACGGTCCCGTCCTCGAGCATTGAGTCGTCCCAAGCCTCATCGACGCCTTGGACCGACTCGGGCGATGTCGCTCGGTTGCCATGTTTGAGTTTGCTTAGCGCGCGTTGCCATGGCTTTGAATCGGCGAGGTTTTCGTCGGTCGGATAGATGCCGATCAGCAATCGGCTGACCCGCTCATCTTCGAGTCGGAGCGGCAAGATCAGTCGGTAGTAGCCGAAACGCTGTCCAAGAATAATGAATTCCCGCTTATAAAATGTCGCGTTACGGCTGCGCACGGTCTTCCCGAACGCTTCGTATATCTCGCGCGAAACGGACTTGCTATAGGCTTCTTCAACGGTCATGCCGCTGGGGTCACGCCCCAATAGCTGCCTCAACTTATAGCCGATGATGATATACCGCGCGCGGGCGGGATTCTGCTCTATGCCGACAAAGGCGATGTTGCTGATGCATTCCGGCACCCGGGTTGGCGTCACATCGCGTTGACGCGGCACGTTGCCGACAAAGCACGCATTTCGCCAATGCTCATACAAACGCTGTAGCGGCATGGGGTGGATTTCAGAAAGAGACTGATATTCCTGGGTGCGGGCAAAAAGCTGAAAGACCATATTTTATATTTTTACGCGCCCTAAAAACCAAACGACTCCAAACAAATGACAACGCCGAGCGCTGCCGTGCCGACACCGATACCACCTTGCATCCAACGGTTCGCCCACGTCAGTACTTTGGACGTATAGCTCAGCGGCACGGCGATCACCGCCGACAGCATCGCCATGCCAAAGATCGAGCCCGCCCCAAACAACACCACGTACGCAAAACCGATGGCAGGTGTTTCCATGCCAGCCGACGTCAGCACCACCAAGGCTGCAGACCCCGCAAGGCCGTGCATCATGCCAACCAGCAAGGTGCGGATCGGCAGGCGTTCGGGGTGTTCGTGTTCATGCCGGGCCGGATCATGGCGGGCGGCTTCGTCACGGTGCGCATGGGCGTGAACGTGCACGGTGCCGTCGGCGTGGCGATGCAAATGAAAGTGCACCCGTTCCCGCCAAAGGCGATACAAGACATGCCCTCCAAGCCCGATCAGCATCACGCCGACCATTCCTTCGAGCGCACCCGCCAAAGCATCATTGATGGTAAAGCCCAAGAGAACCGCTGCGCCGGCGAACAACATCAACGTTAAGGTGTGGCCCAGCCCCCAGATTGCGCCATGGCGCATGATGTTGCCGATACCACGGCGCCGTGAAGCGATGGCCGCAACGGCAGCGACATGATCGGCTTCCAGCGCGTGCTGCATGCCAATCAACAAGCCGAGAAATAAAATCGAGATCGTCACTTACTTCTGCCTCCTGATCACCGTTTAGCGCTTTCGGGGATCGGCCCATCCGGGACCAAACCATTCGTCAAATCTATGCCGGGCATGCCGAGTGTGCTTTGCGGCACCAACAATGACCAACCATGCGTAACAGGCACGCGGGCGCGAGCGTACTGCGTTCCCACGGGACCCGCACCCAAAATCTGCGCGCCTTTGTATTTCCGCAACAACGCCGCGAAGACCGTCGCCGTCCCGTCGGCATCGGCAGTTAGAATAATACTGATCGACAACGCCGACACAGTGCGGCGCGGCTTCAACACAACCCAATCCACGCTGCGTCCGCTGGGATACGTGACCTGAAACGCCCTGCCCTGCGCACCGATAAATGCCGCTGCCAACCGGCGCATGGAATCCAAAGACTCGCCGGGAGAAACATCACGAAGGTCGAGCATCACCTTGGTCGGCGGCGGCGCAATTGCGTCGATGGCATCGACCAAAGCACCGACATCAAACCGGGTAAAGCGTAAATAGAGCGTGCCGTCGTCCATTGTTTCGACGGCCGTCAATGCCGGCAGCGATCTGCGCCAAGCGCGGGTCTTTGGCGACAGGTCAGCAGACTCAGCATCAACCGACGGCACCAAAATCGCCCCAGCGCCAATTTGTCCTTGGATGAACTTCGCGACACACAGCGCATCTCCGTCACACGCAGGTCCGAGCACAGAAGGTTCTGGCACTTTGTGGCCGAGCGCCTGGATCGCGACGATCATACGATCGGTTGCATCGTCCGCATGCGCGGCAGCTGGTATGCCGAGCATCAGCGCCGTCAGCGCATACAAGACCCGTGAGAATAAATGACCCATCATAAAACGACCCTGTCGTTGCCGACGACCTGTTGTCAATATACCCCTGATACCCCACCTTTGCAGAGTGCGCAGAAACTGGCGCGCTGACCGATATTGCGAGACGACATGCCGCCTTCTGCACCAGCCGATGATACATCCGCAAAAACGACGCTGAACGCGTCCCATGTGACCGTGATCTTGGTGGCGCATGGCTCGACCCGCCGACCGGATGCCGCCGCCGCTGTCTGCCGCCATGCCGAGAACATCCGAAAGCGCGGAATATTTGCCGATGTGGATGCCGCGTTCCTGATGGGCGGGCGCAATGCCGACGAGGCCGCTGCGACGGTGAAAACAGATACCGTCATTTTGGTGCCGTTCATGATGACCGACGGCTATCTAGCCGGGCGCGCCGAAGGCCTTTTACGGGACGGCCTCAAAGCCCATGGGCGCACGGCAACGGTGCGGACATCCGATGCGGTCGGCACACACCCGGGGATCGCCAGCCTGGCCGCGGATATTGGCCTGAAGGTTCTGACCGAACGTGGATTGAGCGCAAAAGCAGCAACATTGATCACTGTCGCCCACGGGTCGCTCCGTTATCCTTATTCGCACATCGCGGCAAAAGCGCAGACAGATGTGATCACAGCTGAGAACCAATTTAAAGTAGTGCGCCTCGCGTTACTTGAAGAGCCCCCGCATCTTGATGCCGTGCTCGCTGGCACAGATGGGCCGGCTGCCGTGGTCGGCTTGTTTGCCGCCCCCGGTGGGCACGCGCTTGACGATGTCGGCAACGCGATTGCGGCAAGCGGTCGCGACGACCTTTTTGACGGTGGCCCCGTAGGTTTGAGTGACGGTATGGCAGACATCGCCATCGCCCGTGCGCGCGAAGTCATCCATGCAGCTGAACATTAAATCAAACGCGATCCACATACGACAAAGGCCCCGACAATGTCGGAGCCTTGGTCATAAATTCTGTGGCTTTTAAGTGCTGTCGACTTATGCCGCAGCACCCTCGCGCCACGCCGCCGTGCCTTTGCAGGATGGGCAGACACGCTCACCATAATGATGCGACATAAACTTTTCGCCACACATTAGGCAGGGACGTTTTTTGTGTTGTTCGGGACGGTCAGACGTCGGCTTTTTGTTATCGGAGCTGCGAGATGCCATTAAGCTGCCTCCTGCATCACTTCCGAACCGGCCACCGCATCAGCACGCGCCAAAAAGCGGGAACTCAGGGCAAGAAGCTCTGTCGCTTCATTCAGGCGCGAGACACGATCAACTTCGGTCGACGACCCCGTGTCCAACAGCTCAGCCGCGCTCTCCGCGAGAAACTTAACTAAATCAAGGCGTTGCATCGTTATTCCTCCAAAAGCATCGTTTTATTATGCATCCTGTCCTTAACACAGACGTCACCAAAAAGCAATAAAAAATGCTGCAGTGCAGCAAATCCGATTGCGACCGACTGGCGGCGCGTAATGGTTGGGCTGAACAATTAAGTTTCGCGAGCGAAACCTCTGCACTTCCCTCAAGATAGGAACACTCTCTCAAAATGTAAGTGCAGTATTTCACAAAAGCATAAGATTGTCCACTTTTTTGGTACGCATATTCGGTCGAAATCGGTCCAACGCGGGGAGCAAGCAGTACAAAATATAGACACTTGCACAATTTTTAATCACACACGATGCACAAACAAACAGATTATTCACCTATTTCTAAAACTTAAACACCTGGAATCTAATCACATTTACAAGCCAATGGAATCTGGCATGATCCCTGCTGTTCGCGTAACTGCGGATGTGAGCATCCAAGGGGCCGAAAAGGGTCTCCGTATCATTGGCCAAACAGCGCCGCATGAAAAATAAGAGAGAACAGGCGGAAATGAAAAAAATCGAGGCGATTATCAAACCGTTTAAACTCGACGAAGTTAAAGAAGCACTTCACGAGGTCGGCCTTCAGGGCATCACAGTGTTAGAAGCAAAAGGCTTTGGTCGTCAAAAGGGCCATACCGAATTGTACCGCGGCGCCGAATATGTCGTTGATTTCCTGCCCAAGGTGAAAATTGAAATCGTTGTCGAAGACAGTATGCTTGAGCGCGCCATCGAGGCGATTCAGCAAGCTGCACAAACCGGTCGCATCGGCGACGGCAAAATCTTTATTACGCCCGTTGAAGAGGCAATCCGTGTTCGCACAGGTGAACGCGGCAACGACGCCATCTAGTCATAGTCGGCGTCCCCCACCAACCCATCCACGATAAAAAACCGAGTTAGGAAGGAAGGACTACAAAATGTCATTGGACCTCAAAACGCCGAGCGATGTTGTCAAATACGTCAAAGATAACGATATCGGCTTCATCGACCTGCGCTTCACCGATCCGCGCGGCAAGTGGCAGCACTTGACCATGGTATCGAGCTTTGTCGAAGAAGAGACCTTTGAAGACGGCATCATGTTCGACGGTTCGTCGATTGCCGGCTGGAAAGCGATCAACGAATCCGACATGGCGCTGATCCCTGACGCATCTACGGCCGTTATGGACCCGTTCGCAGCTCAACCCATGTTGATTTTGAACTGCGACATCATCGAGCCGACCAATGGTCAGCCGTATGAGCGCGATCCCCGCTCGGTTGCCAAGAAAGCTGAAGCTTACTTGGGCTCGACCGGCATCGGTGACACCGCATACTTCGGTGCCGAGCCGGAATTCTTCATTTTCGACGACGTGCGCTATAAAGTCGAAATGAACGAAAGCTCATATAGCTTCTCGTCTGAAGAAGGTCCGTACGTCACCGGCACCATCTTCGAAGAAGGAAACCTGGCACACCGTCCGGGCGTTAAGGGCGGCTACTTCCCGGTCCCACCGGTCGACAAAGCACATGACATTCGTGCCGAGATGGTTGCTGTGATGCAGGAAATGGGCCTGTCCATGGACAAGCATCACCACGAAGTTGCACCGTCGCAGCACGAACTGGGCATGGAATTCTCGACCCTGGTGCGCGCTGCCGACAACGTGCAGATTTATAAGTACTGCACGCAGATGGTCGCTGCCACGTACGGCAAAACCGCAACCTTCATGCCGAAGCCGGTTGCCGGCGACAACGGTTCGGGGATGCACACCCACCAGTCGATCTGGAAAGACGGTAAGCCGACGTTCGCAGGTTCCGGTTATGCCGATCTGTCCGACACGGCGCTGTACTATATCGGCGGTATCATCAAGCACGCGAAGGCCATCAATGCCTTCACCAACCCGTCGACGAACTCCTACAAGCGTTTGATCCCAGGCTTTGAAGCCCCTGTGTTGTTGGCCTATTCGGCCCGCAACCGCTCGGCTTCTTGTCGTATTCCGTTTGCCGGTTCGCCAAAGGGCAAGCGCGTCGAAGTTCGCTTCCCGGACGCCGTCGCCAACCCGTACCTGGCGTTCTCGGCGATGATGATGGCCGGCCTCGACGGCATTCAGAACAAGATCCATCCTGGCGATGCCATGGACAAAGACTTGTACGACCTGCCACCGGAAGAGTTGGCCGACGTGCCGACGGTTGCCGGCTCGCTTCGCGAAGCTATGCAATCACTTGATGCCGACCGCGAGTTCCTAACCAAAGGCGACGTCTTCACGGATGATCAGATCAATGGCTACATGGATCTGAAGTGGGAGGAGATCTACAACTTCGAACACGCCCCACATCCGATCGAATTCATGATGTACTACTCTTCCTAACGCGGCCTCGGGGCTTCGGCCTCACCGTGGGGACCCCCGCCAGCAATGGCGGGGGTCTTTTTTTTGATATGTTCAGAAAATCATGCTTAGCGTACGAGTAATTCAGCCGACGTCCCGCCATTCGCGTCGAGGTCGCCGAACGGAAGAAGGCGGACGGCCGTACAACTGAGAAAACACCTGATTGAAGCGGCGTACGCTGCCGAAGCCCGCCTGAAAGGCGACCTGCGTGATCGGCAGGTCACTTTCATCAAGCAGGCGCTTGGCCCGCTGCAGACGTACCGTCCGCGCAACCTGCCCAGGTGTGGCGCCAACGTGACGCGCAAAAAGTCGTGACAGATGCCGTGGGCCCACACCGAGCCGCATCGCAAGATCATCCACACGGCCACTGTCGAGTGCGCCCTCTTCAATCAAACACAAAGCCCGCGAGACTGTCGCCTGGGTGCCGTTCCAAGCCGGCGAGAACGGTGCGGTTTCCGGTCGGCACCGCAAACAAGGCCGATAGCCTGCCTGTTCCGCAGCCGCTGCGGTCGGATAGAAACCGACATTCCTGGTGAGCGGCTGTTTTACCGGACAGACGGGGCGGCAATAAATCATCGTCGTCCGTACGGCGGTAAAAAACAGACCATCATACGCCGGATCGCGGCGGAGCCTTGCAGCATTACATGTGTCAAAGGTGAGCATGGTGTGCGCAAGTATACCCAACACCAAGCCATTGACGAGCCGGCCAAGGTGATGAGGTCCGAAAACCGCCAGCCATTCGCAGTTAGCGGAAGTATCTACGCGGACCTCAATTCAAATTCCGGAATTACAAAATGCGTATGACATCCCGCGACTGGCTTCTGCTTCTCCTGCTCTCCGTGCTTTGGGGCGGCTCGTTCTTTTTTGCCGCAATTGCCGTCAAAGAACTGCCGCCATTCACCGTTGTCATCCTGCGCTCCGGGTTGGCCGCGCTGACACTGGCGCTGGTCTTGAAAATGCAGCATGTTGCATGGCCGCTCGCGACGGGCACCCTCACCTCGTTCGCCGTACTCGGTCTTCTGAACAACGTGATCCCGTATAGTTTGCTGTTTTGGGCACAAACACAGATTCCCAGCGGTCTCGCGTCAATTCTTAACGCAATGACCCCGATATTCTCGATCCTGGTCGCACATTTGGCGCTGTCCGACGAACGGATGTCCGTAAACAAAGCCATCGGCATCGGTTTCGGTTTTGCCGGTGTTGTGGTTTTGCTCGGCGCCGACGTATTGACCGGCACAAATATCGCCACCCTAGGTATGATCGCCTGCCTTGGCGCCGCGCTTTCCTATGGGCTCGCCGGTGTTTACGGACGGCGCTTTGCAGCCATGCGGCTATCCGTGACCCAGATCGCTTTCGGCCAACTTGTAGCCACAACGATCATCATGATTCCCATTGTCACAATTTTTGATGCGCCCTGGACTCTGCCGGTGCCCAGCATGCGCGCGACACTCTCCGTTCTGGCCCTTGCCGTCGCGTCGACGGCGCTTGCCTATATCGTTTTTTTCAAACTGCTGTCGTCGGCGGGCGCGGTCAACACAGCGCTTGTCACATTACTGGTGCCGGTCAGCGCAATTCTATTGGGCAGCTTGATCCTGGGCGAAGCGTTGTTGCTGCGGCATTACGCGGGCATGGCACTGATCGCGGCAGGCTTGATCGCGATTAATGGGCGCGGCTTTTCTCGGGCGAAGATCAGCTAAACGACTGTGTGTATGAAAGCGGCAAATTTATTGTCTTAAAAGACAAGATGGTAGCGCCCGCAAACACCCTACTTCCGAGGCGGCAGATCGACCGTGAATGTCCGCGTACCGGCACCGTGCACGTTGTCGTAGGCGCGCACCGTCACAGATGTAACCCCGATCGGAATTTCGACGCGGCCCAATGAACGAGTGAACGGTTGTTCGTCGACATGCGGATGATACAACGTGCGGGTCCCTAAGATATCGCCGGTCGGCGACAACACTTCCCACTTGTCGGCATAGTGCGTCCATCCCTCGTCCCGATGGCTGACAGTAGCCGTAAAGGCATAGGTACCGTCTTCATTAGCGCGCACTTGGACATCCAGCACCGACGCCTCGCCCGCGTGCCCTGCCCCGGCAAAACCAAGACATCCCAAAGCAACAATAATCAACGCTGAAAACATATGAGACCGCATTGGACTCTCTCCCGATCTAATGTCGTCTCAAGGGTGGTCTGATCCGGCGCCGAGATCAAGCCTGGGGTCAACTTATTCAGAAGCACCACGGCAAAAGAAAATTGAAGTTATCGGCAGAAAACAGTTGATGTTCATTTTTTGTTCTATTAACGTTGAAACATGGATGAGCGCAAACATCCGCCGCCATACATCGAAGAAACGGGAGATTAAAATGACCAATTGGAACAACGCCGGCCGCTTCCTCAGCGAATTTCTCGCCCTCGGGTCCCTGTTCGCCGCCGCTTACGTCAGCATGATGCTGGTCTAATCGTCTAAGGGGGGCACTTCTCGCTTTTGACCGTCGGCGTCGATGGCAACGAAGGTGAAGGTGCCCTCGGTGACTTTGATGCGGTTTTCCGGTTTCCGGCCACGCAGCACCCAGGCCTCGACCAACACGGAGATCGAGGTGCGCCCCACTTTCGAGACCTCGGTATAACAGCACACCACATCGCCGACGAAAATCGGCCGATGGAAGCTAAAGCCATCGACGGCAACGGTGGCGACTCGGCCGTCGGCGCGGTTCCAGGCGGTAATACCGCCGGCGATATCCATCTGCGCCATCACCCAACCCCCGAAAATATCCCCGGACGGATTGGTGTCGGCAGGCATCGCCAAGGTTCTAAGCGCCAATTCACCGCGTGGCGCCGCGCTCGGGTCTGGGTTGGTATTGAGATCGGCCATTGAGACGGCGCTCCTGATGGGGTTGAGCCTAAAATGACATGTAAAAGAGTTAACGGACTATACACAAGATATGGCTGCACAATAAAGCGGCATACACCTTATCAGCCTTGATGCCATTGCGGGGCGCGTCTAAAGTGTGCGCCGAAGCGCCGTCATGCGGCCTTGAAGTTCAGTTTGCCGGGAGCACCGTTCGATGGAGCGTAGCGATGATATGAGCGATCTTTTTGGTAACGATGCCGAAGACGCGCCGACCGCGACGTCGGCGAAATCAGCCAAAAAAGCTGCGAAATCGGCAAAGCCCTCGAAGACGGCGCCGAAGGCGACAAGGGCGGATACCGGGCGCACCAAAGATAGCTATACCGCCGATGATATCGAAGTCCTTGAGGGTCTTGAGCCTGTCCGCCGCCGCCCCGGCATGTATATCGGCGGCACAGACGAACGTGCACTGCACCACTTGGCCGCTGAGATTCTCGACAACGCCATGGACGAGGCCGTCGCCGGCCACGCCAGTCGAATTGAAATGGAACTCGGCGCTGATTACGCGCTGACCATTCGCGACAATGGGCGCGGCATTCCGGTCGATCCGCATCCGAAATTCAAAGATAAATCCGCACTCGAAGTAATCCTGACCACCTTGCATTCCGGCGGCAAGTTTGGCGGCGATGCTTACGAGACCTCGGGCGGTCTACACGGCGTCGGTCTGTCCGTCGTCAATGCGTTGGCACAAAAACTGACCGTCGAAGTCTGCAAAGACAAAAAGCTGTGGACGCAAACCTATGAACGCGGCGTGCCCAAAACCAAGCTGACCGACGGTGGCGCGGTTTCGAACCGGCGCGGCACCACGATTACGTTTATGCCAGACGTGCAAATTTTTGGCGCCGGGGCACAATTCAAACCATCAATGCTGTTTCGCATGGCACGTTCGAAAGCATATCTGTTTCGGGGTGTCGAAATTCGTTGGTCGGTGGACCCGAAAATTCTTAAAGCCGACGATGACACGCCGGAATCGGCCACCCTGCACTTCCCCGGCGGTCTTGGGGATTATTTATCGTCGGTGCTGAAAGATCGCAAAACCATGACGCCCACGCCGTTCGCCGGTGATGCGAAGTTCGCCGATGGCGCCGGGCGTGTCGAATGGGCGGTGGCGTGGCCGGTCGACGAAGACGCGTTCTTCAATTCGTACTGCAACACCGTACCGACGCCGCTGGGCGGCACCCACGAATTGGGCATGCGGGGCGCCCTGACCAAAGGCCTCCGCGCCTATGGCGAGTTGATCAACAACAAGCAGGCCAGCAAGCTGCAAGGCGAAGACGTGGTCGGCTGCGCGGACGTGATGTTGTCCGTGTTTATTCGCGAGCCCAGTTTCCAAGGCCAGACCAAAGAAAAACTGGCCACCAACGAAGCGCAAAAACTCGTCGAGACCTCGGTTCGTGACCACTTCGATCATTGGCTGTCCGGCGCGCCCGAAGTCGCCAAAGTATTGCTTGAGCATGCGATTGAGCGCGCAGAAATCCGCCTCAAAAAGCGCGATGACAAACAAACCAAGCGGCAGTCAGCAACCCGCCGCCTGCGCCTGCCGGGTAAGCTTGCCGATTGTTCAAAGTCAACGCGCGACGGGACCGAGTTGTTTATCGTCGAGGGTGACAGCGCCGGCGGTTCCGCCAAGCAAGGCCGCGCACGTGAATTCCAAGCGATCCTGCCGCTTCGGGGCAAGATCCTCAACGTCGCCAGCGCGACTGCTGACAAACTACGCGGCAACCAGGAACTCAGCGACCTGATCGAAGCACTCGGCTGCGGCACCGGTGATAAATTCATCGCCGACGATCTGCGCTACGAAAAAATCATCATCATGACCGACGCCGATGTCGACGGTGCGCACATCGCCTCCTTGCTGATGACGTTCTTCTATCGGGAAATGCCGGAATTGATCGAAGGCGGCTATTTATATTTGGCCTTGCCGCCGCTGTACCGCCTGACCCAAGGCGGCAAAACCATCTATGCCCGCGACGACGCGCATCGAATCGAGCTGATGGAGACCGAATTCAAAGGCCGCGGTAAGGTCGAGATCAGCCGCTTTAAAGGCCTGGGCGAAATGCCCCCTAAACAACTCAAAGAAACCACCATGGCACCGGCCAACCGGACGTTGGTTCGCGTTACCGTGCCGGGTGCGCTCAGCGATGACGACATCATCGAGGGTAAAGAAACGGCGCGCTTGGTTGAGCAACTGATGGGCAAAAAGCCGGAGCTTCGGTTCCAATACATTCAAGAACACGCCAAGTTCGTGCAGGATTTGGACGTTTAAGCACTTCGCCCAAATATCCTGGATAAGCCCTGAAAGCTCTCCGGGATGTCGCAATGATTGGTTAGATTGCAGTCAGCATCATCAAAGCGTGTGATTTCCGCACAGGTAAGAATCCACGCCACCTTCTATGGGCCCCCGCCTTCGCGAGGGTGATGATTTCGGGAGCCTTGGGGATTTAGCTATATTTTGCGGGTGTCACCAGCCCCCGTCATTCGCGCGAAGGCGGGAATCTATTGACGAAGAAATTACCGACCGCTCCGGCCCAAATCTTCCGTCCAGATGAATTCAAGACGCTTAAGGGCTTCGCCGATGGTCTCAATATCGCTGAGACCGGCCAGCGCGGTGCCATAGCGCTCCGCGTATGCGACCTCACCGTCGCGTACCGCCTGGATCGCACGTTTGGCTTTCTCCGTGGGAATCACGGTGACCGAGCGGCGATCATGTTTGGTCGGCTTTTGCTGAAGATACCCAAGCTCGGTTAATTTGCGAATGTTGTAGGATACGTTCGAGCCAAGATAATCCCCCCGCTCAACCAGATCGCGGACGGCTATTTCATTTTCGCCGACGTTGACCAACAGCAGCGCTTGAACGCCGTTCAGGTCGTTAATGTCGGCGCGGGTCAGTTCCGCGCGCACCACATCCAACAAACGACGGTGTAGGCGTTCCACAAGATGCGTTAAATCACGATAGGCAATGCTCACGTCTGATCTCCTTCAAGGTGTTCTTTGAGTACGCGCAAGCAACTGAAACACCTATGATTTCCATCACATTTGATAAAAATTTTCATGTTGCATGGACGCGGGGCTGAACCCGCCGTAATGTGCAGGAAAATAAAATGGGGGATATAAGATCATGAAATTTGTTCGTTTTGGCGCGGTGGGTTCCGAGAAACCCGGTCTCATCGATTCCGACGGTCGGGTCCGTGACCTGTCTGACAAGATTGGCGATTTCGCCGGCGCGGCCCTTGACCCCGACCGCTTGGCTCGGCTCGCCATGATCGACCAAGAACCCCTGCCCAGCGTCGACAAAGACGTGCGTATCGGTGCGCCGGTCGGCGACATACGCCAGTTGGTCTGCGTCGGTTTAAACTACTCTGACCACGCTGCTGAGCTTGATATGCCGTCCCCAAGCGAGCCGGTGCTCTTTATGAAGTCGCCGTATTCGATCACCGGCCCCTTCGATGACATCGCGATTCCCAAAGGCTCAGTCAAAACCGATTGGGAGGTTGAGCTTGCCATCGTCATCGGCCGCCAAGCCGAGAATGTGTCACGCGCTGCCGCGATCAATCACATCGCCGGGTTCACAATCATCAACGATATTTCTGAGCGCGCCTGGCAGCTTGAGGGCACGGGGCAGTGGACCAAAGGCAAAAGTCACAAAGGCTTTGCGCCGCTGGGACCGTGGTTGGTAACCCCAGACGAAATCAGCGACGTCCACGGATTAAAAATTTGGCTCGATGTCGGCAATGACCGCATGCAAGACGGCACCACCAAAACGATGATCTTTGATGTCGGTCACTTGGTTGCGTTCATCTCGGCGCATATGACATTGATGCCGGGCGACGTGATCGCGACCGGCACGCCTCCGGGCGTCGGCTCCGGGAAAAAGCCCCAACGGTTCCTAAAACCCGATGAAAAACTGCGCTTTGGCATCGAGAGCTTAGGCGAACAGTTGCACACGATGACGGGTGGCTGACGCCCGTAAGGATCAACTGATCCCGTAGACGGACGCCCAGCCGAGGCCGGCCTTTGTCGTAGTGGCGGGTTTGTATTCGCAGCCGATAACACCGGCATACCCCATGATGTCGCAAGCCTCGAAAAAACCCCGCATGTCATAGCCGTCACCAATCGGCTCATGACGACCCGGATAGCCGGCAACCTGGATGTGCCGGATCGTGTCGAAGTTAGCACGCAGACCTTCAATCGGATCTTCACCGTTCATCAGTGCGTGATAAACATCGTATTGCAGATTTAGGTTTTCTTCACCGACCATGGCGATCAGCGCGCGTGCCTGTTCGGTGCGCTGGATCAAATAGCCGGGCACATCGATACCGTTGATCGGCTCGACGACCACGTTGATTTCGGCGGATTCAGCGGTGCGGGCAGCGAACCGCAAATTCTCGGCATACACCGCGATCGCCAACGCCGTATCTTTTTCAGCGACGACCCCCGACATCACATGTACGCGAGGGCATCTCAATTCGCGGGCATGCGCCAAGGCATCCAAAAAGCTGTCGCGAAAATCCGCTTCACGGCCGGCCAGCGCGGCAATCCCCCGCTCGCCTCGGTCGGCGTCCCCGGCGGGCGCGTTGATCAACACCATGTTGAGCCGATTAACGACCAAGGCATCGCGCATCAAGTCCAAGTCTTTGCCATAGGGAAACTGATATTCGACGTCGCGAAACCCGGCATCGGCTGCGGCTTTGAAGCGCGCTTCAAACGGCAGTTCGGTAAACAAATACATCAAGTTCGCAGCAAATTTGGGCATTTTTTCCATCTTGTTATTGTGCGGCCAACAAAGGCTAATCAGTTGATCCATGTCAATGCTGGTGAGACAGAAATCGATGAGATAAATGCATGACACAGTCTCTTGCCGAGCGTTATGGGGCGCCAGTACCCCGTTATACCAGCTATCCCACCGCACCGCATTTTTCGGCTGACATCGGTGCAGATACCTATGCCACTTGGCTCGCCGCGTTGCCAATGGAAAAGCCGATTTCGCTGTATATGCATATCCCGTTTTGTGACGAGATGTGCTGGTATTGCGGCTGCTTTACCAAGATCGTCAAACGCTATAAGCTGATCCCTGCCTATCTGGATACGGTGCTGCACGAAACAGAACTGGTCAGCACACACATGCCGACCCGCATGACAGTCAGCCATGTGCATTGGGGCGGCGGCAGCCCGACGATGTTGAAGCCCGAAGACTGGCAACGCACCATGGATCGGCTGCACGCATTATTCGATATTGCCGCCGATGCGGAACTGGCGGTCGAACTCGACCCACGTACAACGACGCCTAGCTACGTCAGCGCGCTGGCGGCTGCCGGCATCAACCGCGTTTCCATCGGCGTGCAAGACTTTGACGCCAAAGTCCAAAAGGCGATCAACCGTGTGCAGCCGTATGCGACCACCGCGACCGTGGTCGCGTGGCTTCGAGATGCCGGCATCACTGCGATCAATCTGGACTTGATGTACGGCCTGCCGCACCAAGACGAAAACAAGATCGAACACATGACAACGCTGGCGTTAGATCTACAACCCACACGAATCGCATTGTTCGGGTATGCGCATGTACCTTGGATGCGCGCGCATCAGCGCCTGATTGACGAGCGCGCGCTTCCCGATGCGACGGAACGCTGGACGCAAGCCGAGTTGGCCGCGGATATCCTGACGCGAGCCGGATACGTGCGGGTCGGCTTCGATCATTTTGCGCATCCGGATGATCCCATGGCTGCCGCCGCCCAAAACGGCGCGCTGAAGCGGAACTTCCAAGGCTACACCACCGATGATACGGATACTCTGATCGGGCTTGGCGCTTCATCTATCGGCACGCTGCCGCAGGGATACGTACAAAACAGCGCCTCAATCCGCGAATATCAACGGCTTGTCGCAGCAGACACGCTGCCGATTGCACGGGGCTTGCAGGTCACCGACGAAGACCTTCTGAGGCGCAAGGTGATCGAAGAGCTGATGTGTCACCTCCGCGTCGACTTGGCCGCTATGTGCAAAAGCTTCGCGCAGCCGGTCGAACATTTCGATTCCACATTGGCGACATTTGATGGGTTTGTCCGCGACGGTTTGTTGAACATCGACGGCCGCGCGCTTGAGGTCACGGCGCTTGGTCGTCCACTGGTGCGTGCGATTGCGGCGGGCTTTGATTCCTATTTAGAAGGCGGTGCTGCCAAGCATTCGAGTGCCGTCTAAGCCTCGGGTACGACCTAACCCTTAGGCAACAAATCCCCGCACACGGATTTCTGCGGCGATTTCGGACGCGACATCCAGTCGTTCCGGCTGCCAGCCAAGATCAAGGGTGCCTTCAAAGGGCCGCGCGTGTGCGCCCGCGATCAAATTGCTATGCAGCCGTGCGTGCTTGTCCGAAATCAGCCCCGGCGGCGCGAAAAGATACACTGGCCGCCCAGTGGCACAAGCTTCCGAACACATAGACACCGACTCACCCGTAACGATGATCGCTGACGCCAGCGCCAAAAAGCCGACGTATGGGTTGTCATCGTCAGAATCCCAGCGGTGCAACACATGTGGGCCGGTCAGCGCCATTTCGATGGTGTCGACGGCGCGTCCGGTGCGACGGCTGGTGGTCACCATCAAAGACCCGCCGACCGCGTCGGCTGCACGCTCTGCCGCCATAATTAGTTCCAGCGCCATAGCGTCGGTGAACGTATGTTTGCGCGTACTGCCACCGATCATCACGGCGATCCGCGGCGTCGGCAGTTTTGCGACGTGTTTTTCCCACGCCGCGCGGGCTTCTCTAAGTTTGGCATCGGTAAAGCGATGTGGGGCTGCATTGATGGTGATGATGTTATCTGCAGGCTTGCCTTCATCGTGCGCTGGGCGACAGATCAAGTCGAACGCGGCACGCCCGGCCCCTGGGTCCATAATCTGCACCAAGCGCGTGTGGCCATCGCTTTGCGCCTTGATCCATCGGGCCACCGGCGCCGTGCGCCGCCCCGCTGCAATCACCATGTCCGGCCAGGGCGCCTTGATGTTTGCTTGCGAGGCCTTGTTCAAGCCCGCAACCGACGCCCCCAGCAAAAGGTTTGGGATTTTTGCAAACCCGGCATAACGGATTTCAATCTCGCGCACCGGCAAGCCCAGCGCGGCAACGACCCCAAGCGCTTGGGCGCGGTTGCCCGCTTGGTCGTCCAAAAGCACCCAGATTTTATGGCTGTTGTTGCTCAATGTTGCTGCCTTGCATGCCTTGCCCGCGAATACGCGCCGCATGATGTCGAATTCTAAGGTTTATGTCACGGCGCCGTTCAGATCGGCATCTCATCGACCCGCTCGGCCATATAGACGACTAAGGGGGCCTCGCGGCATCGCTTTGCTCGGGTCAAACGCCCATTGCGACGCCAGCACATAGGCGCAATTAGGCTCAACCCCATAAACCAGCTGGGCATAGGCGGCACCGACTGCATGTTCGGCGATCAACAACGGGACTAAAAGGCCCAACAAAAGCTGTGCCCACTGCGATGACGGTAACTTCAAATATCACCTGAGGTAAAGCACCCAAAACGCTGAAAATAAATGTAATAATCCAGCCGCCGCCAACATCCATGCCAGCCTTGGCCAAGCAATGGGCCGCCGAAGTCTAGCTGTCGTCTGCGTCAAAGTACCGTGCATAGGATTGCCAGCGCCCAACGGCGTTTTGATAAATGGGTTTGCGGACTTGCCAGTTGGAGGCGGTAAGCACCGTGCCTTTGGCCTCGTGCGGGCGCGTCACCGCGTCATCCCATTCAAGACCCAAGAAATCCAACAAGCGGCGCCCGGCGGCGCTTGGGTCCGCGACCACGTCTTCATAGGCCACATCCAGCATTCGGTCGCCCAGGATGGCCTGCCAATGCTGTGCGACGCGGGCCTCGGCCGCCTGATAGCGGCGGATATCATTTAGACGTGTCGTCCAATCCAGACCTGCGGCGCGAAAGTTCTGCTGCAGGCACGACAACGCCACATCGTCGGCGTTGCGAACGCAATGGACAATTTTAGCGCGCGGGAACATGGCGGTGATCAGGCCCAAGAAAAACACGTTCTGCGGCGTTTTATCCGTGACCCGAAGACCGTCCGCCGGACGCACCGGCAAACGCGCTAAATACGTATCGGACAGCGCACGAATTTCCTCCGCCGCCATATCCGGCACTTGATCAGGGTAAGCGTCGAGCAATCCACTGACGATATCGACCTCACCTGCGGTGCGCACACTTGGGTGCGCCGCCAACATCTGTTCAACCAACGTGGTGCCCGAACGCGGCATCCCGCAGATGAAGATCATCTCCGCTTCATGGTCGCCGAAATCTTGAATCAATTTCACCGCATCATCGGTCAAGGTCTTGATAACGGTATCAATTTCTTCGTCGAAGGTATCTGCATCAAAAGGCGTGCCGGTGGCATCAATCTGCCGGCGGCGGCGCGTGTTTGCGGTCTTGTAAGCCTCTGCGGCGGCTTCGAAATTGCCTGCGGTCTCTTCGACCTTGCCCAGTGCAAACAAGAACGCGATCCGGTCTTCTTCGGCGAGTCTGGCATCGGCGGCGCGGGCGCGGATTTCGTCTCGGTCCTCGTCGCTGAGCCCGTCCGCGTCAGCATCGACGATATTCATCCATGCTTCGCCCAACGCCGGGCGAATTTCAACGGCACGGCGGAAGCGGCGGTTGGCATCGTCGAGCCGGCCCATGGCCAACAACACCACGCCCAGCCCCATCGCGGCTTCGGCAAACTCTGAATGGCGCTCCAACACATCCAGATACGCGCCCTCAGCGGCCTCCAGATCGCCGGACTTAAACAAGGCCCCAGCCAAGTTGGCGCGCGCCTCGGCATAGGTGTCACGGATGCCCACGGCGTCTTCAAAGGCACTGATTGCGCCCGGCAGGTCGCCCAACTGTAGCCGCACGTTGCCAAGCGCGTTATGCGCCTCGGCATATCCACGATCCAGCTGCAGCGCTTCCAGGCATTGCTGCTCGGCAGCATCCAATTCGCCGACGTGGCGCAATGCGACGCCCAAGTTGGTGCGCGCCATGACATTGGTCGGCTGCGCCCGCACGGCGCCTGCAAATGTTTCCGCCGCCGAAATATAGTCACCGGCGCGAAACCACAGATTGCCCAGGCTGATCAACGCCTCGCTATACCCCGGCCTAAGCTCAATCGCACGGCTCAGGGAGTCACGCGCCTCCGTGACCTTACCCTGCGCTTCCAAGGCGACGCCCAAGTTACAATGCGCCTCGGGCATATCAGGATCGATGCCGATGGCGTGACGGGCCGAGGCCTCGGCCTCCATCGGACGATCACAGAGGTTCATAATGGCAGCGCAATTGGCGTGGATGGCGGTGTCGTCGTCGTCCAAGTTGGCGGCGCGCAGGATTGCGTCCCCGGCCTCGGTAATACGGCCTGCATTGAATTCGATCATCGCCGTTAAAAACCACGCCCGGGCACTTTCAGGGTCCAGGCGCTGTGCTTCTTTGAGCTTTTCCAGCGCCGCAGCGGCGTCACCCGCCTCTAAGCGGCTCTCAGCAGCGCGTACACGAGCTTTGGCGGCGTTTCGCGCCTTCGCATCCGAAACCGGCACATCGCCGCCGATACGCTCGCGCCGGCGCCGTTCACGGCGGTTTAGGGTGTTTTCTGTTTCATCACTCATGACGGCATGAATTGACCCGCAGACCGCCGCAAGTCAACGCCCGATTGTCATTCGCCGCCGGACCCCGTAAAACCGAGATAACCTTAAACACGCTTTTGAGCGGAGCCGCTTACCCATGACCGACGCATCGCCTATCACCACCGCACGCGGCCTTGAGACCGCGCGATTGTTACTTGATATCAAGGCCGTCAACTTTCGCCCTGAAAAGCCGTATATGCTGACATCCGGATGGGCGAGCCCGGTGTACATCGATTGCCGTTGGGTGGTGTCGTTTTTGGACGCACGGCGCCGCATCATCGAAATGGGCGCAGAAATGCTGGCCGAGAACATCGATATGGACTCCGTTGACATGATGGCCGGGGGTGAAACCGCCGGCATCCCCTATTCGTCCTGGCTCTCCGAAGCGCTTTCGAAGCCGATGCTGTACGTACGCAAAAAGCCCAAGGGCTTTGGCCGCAACGCGCAGATTGAGGGCTCGTTGTCGGAAGGGGCGAAAGTGATTTTGGTTGAAGACTTGGCCACCGACGGGGGTTCTAAAATCAATTTCGTCGAGGCGCTGCGCACTGCCGGCGCCGAGGTCACGGATATCTTTGTGGTATTCTTTTACGGCGCCTTCCCGGGCGCCGAGGAAACGTTCGCAAGAATGGGCGTGAAACTGCACTATCTAGCCACATGGCAGGATGTCTTGCAGGCCGCGACCGAGGGCAAGGATTTTCCGGAAGAAACGCTGGATGGCGTGCGTGCGTTCCTGAACAACCCCATCGACTGGTCTGCTGCACACGGCGGGCGGGACACGCTGTAAATCGGCCTATTTAAGGCCTTTCAAGAACCCGAGCACCTCGTTCAACGCGTCAAAATCATAAAGATTGCTGTGCCCACCGCCGGCAGGCCAGAAACCTGATTTAAGGTCGCCTGCCGTCGCAAACAACTGCTTGCCGTGGCGTTGCTGGATCACTCGGTCGGCATCACCGTGCATGATCAACAGCGGCGCCTGGACCGACGCAATCTTTGCCAGATTGTCATAGCGATCACGCACCAACCATTTTGCCGGCACGTAAAAATACACGTCCTGTGCTGCCGATCCCATGGACATAAACGGGGCTTCCAAGATCAAGCCCTTAGCCGGGGTGCCGGCCTGGGCCAATTCATAAGCCATCTGCGTCGCCACACCGCTGCCCAGCGACTCACCGTACAAGACGATCTGCGCTGGCTTCACGCCGTCTGCAGCCAGGGCGGTGATGGCGGCCCGCGCATCGGCGTAAAGCCCCTGCTCGTCAGGTGCCCCCGGATTACCACCAAATCCACGATACCCGGTCAGCCAAACACCGTAACCGGCCGCCGCCAGCGGCGCCGCCTTAAAATCCCGATCTGCAAGGGTCCCGGCGTTGCCCTGGAAATATAGAATCACCGGGGCCGCTTTGTTTCCATGTTCTGGCGGTACATACCAAGACGTCAGTGCAAGCCCCGAATCCGTCTTCAGCACACGCACCTGCGCCTGGGGCACCATCGTCGTAGCGGGTGACGGTAAACTATTGCCGGGCCGATACATCAAGCCGCGCTGAAAAGCGAACAAGGCGATCAGCACTGCCGCATAGACCAACAGCGCCCAGAGCAATATGGAGATCACGCCGCGCACGCCCAAGCCCAACGAAGCCTAAATTTTAAATCTATTGGGAAGCACATCGTTGCGCGCTACTGCGGATTGACGGTGCGCGGGGTTTTGTCGAACAAAAACGTCGGGAACGGTTGGCTTTTGGCATCCGTGGACACATCGCCCGCTGAAATCCCAGTTTGCGGCGCAGAGGGCTGACGCCCGGCACCGGCCGGCACTTGCACCTCAAGCTTTGGGAAAATGGGGTTCGGCGTGGGGGCGGATGCCGCACCCGTATTTGCCGGCACACCCGAAAGGACAGACTGGGGTGCATTGGGCGCCGCCGTGCGGGCCGTCTGCACAGTACATTCAAAGCCGGCAGCAATCGGGGTCATCAGTGGGCAAAGCTCGTAATTTTGTCCGATAAAGACCGCGTCCAAACCAAAACGACCACATTCATTTACAGCCAACATCCGAACCTGCTCGGGCGTGGCGCTGCTTTTCGCATAGCAGACATAAATCTCGCTATCTTCTTGGCGCACAGGGCCTGTCACAAAAGAGGCGGACTCCCGGTCGAATTCAGCGGTGTTTTGCACATATGGCTCACCGCCCGCGCAACCACCAAGCGTGATGGCGAGGGTTGCAAGCATGAGCGAGGATACTGAAAACTTTTTGATCATAACGTCTGTATATCCTGCGTGGCGACACTCGCCAAGCCTCGGCGCACCTGCATGTTTCTGGCAAAAATCGTATTTGGTCGACGTTTGTGTGCTCCAACGCCGTGCGTTTCTCGTAGTGACTATGTAAACTCGCCATCAAGCCAAACTTAGTTCACCAAGGAGAGACGTTTTATGAGCGATCCGATTTTGGTCGCGATCACCGGTGCTTCCGGCGCCGCGTACGCTGTCGAGATCCTGCGCATCTTGCAGGCGGTGAATCACCCGGCGCACTTGATCCTCAGCGAAGTCGGCCGTCGCACCTTGGAAATTGAAACCGACGTCAGTATCGACGAGGTCAAAGCGATGGCCACAGAGGTGCATTCCAACAAGGATCAAGCCGCGTGCGTATCCAGCGGTTCATATCGCATGAAGGGCATGATCATCGCACCTTGCTCGATCAAGACGCTATCCGGCATCGCCAACAGCTATGCCGACAACCTGGTGATTCGGGCTGCCGACGTAACCCTCAAAGAACGGCGCCCGCTGGTATTGATGGTTCGCGAAACGCCCCTGCATATCGGCCACATCGATCTGATGCGCCGTGCCACCGAAGCCGGTGCGACGATCTTTCCGCCAATGCCGGCGTTTTATAACCGCCCCACCACGATTGAAGAGTTGATCCGCCAAAGTGCCGGTCGTGCGTTAGATATTTTGGGCGTCGACCACGAAGAAATCGAACGCTGGACGGGCCCGAACTAGAACAGCGGCCCGTTTTGCACGAGCGTGGAAAAATTATCCGCATCCAATGGCGGGCTAAGAAGATAGCCCTGCACTTCGTCGCACTTATGCGCAGTTAAGTGCGCCAATTGCGCTTCGGTCTCGACCCCTTCGGCAATGACGTTAATACCCAGGCAATGCCCGACGGCGATCACGGCGGACGCGAGCCCGCCCGCGTTATCCGACGCCGCGATGTCCGAGACAAAGGTGGTGTCGATCTTAATACCGTCCAATGGGAAATTCCGAAGATAACTCAGCGACGCATACCCGGTGCCAAAATCATCCGCCGTCAGGTGCACGCCCATCGCACGAATATCACGAAGTGAGCGGATCACATCTTCGGCGCCTTCCATGATCGCGCTTTCGGTGATCTCGAGTTCAAGTGAATCGGGCACGATCCCGGTATCGGCGAGCACACGACTTAAATCGTCGTTAAAACTCTCACGTGCGATCTCGCGAGCCGACACATTAACTGCGATGCGCAGGAACGGCAGCCCAGCGTCTTGCCACGCTTTGGCCGCCTTGCAGGCCTCCACCAATACCAAATGGCCAAGCGGATTGATCAACCCTGCATCTTCGGCCAACGGAATAAAATCCGCCGGCATGATCAGGCCCGACTCCGGGTCCTGCCATCGCACCAATGCTTCGGCACCGACAATTGCCCCCGACGCGACAGAGACTTTGGGCTGGTATTGCAGCTTCAAATCGCCGTTTTCGATGGCGCGGCGCAGCCGATTGACCTGCGAACGTCGCTCCCGCATCTCGCCGGTGGTATTATCGTTATAGAACTGATACGTGGCGATGCCGGTTTGCTTCGCAAGATCGACAGCAGCCTGCGCACATCCAATTAAGCTGTCGGCATCTTGGCCGTTTTCAGGCGCTAAGGCGATGCCGACGCTGGCGCTCAGGCGCACCGCATCCCGGGCTCCCTTGACCTCGTAGGGTGCTGACAAATAAGCGATTAAGCGCGCCGCCACGGCCGAAATGCGTTCATGCGAGCGAATACCTGGGACGAGCACCATAAAGGTATCTTCGATCAACCGCCCGACAAAATTAGTCGCCCGCATACTGCCGGCGATCCGGCGTCCGGCTTCGATCAGCACCGCATCGCCGACGGCGCGCCCATGTGCGCGGTTCACTTGATCAAAACCGTCCAAGTCGACGCACAACACGGCGACGCCCTCCGCCACCGCATCCTCATCGGCTAAAATTCGCACCAATCGGGCACGGATGAAGTCGCGGTCCGGCAAGTCGGTCAGCGGATCCAGACGCCCGGCTGCCGGCTGGTCGGCGTTTGGGTTTTCGGAAATACCCGCGACGGCAATCCAGCCGGCAATGGCGGCGCGGCTATCGAAGACCGGGGTGAGACGAAATCGCACTTTGTTGACTTTCGCGCCGGTGGGCAAAGTCAAAGATGCCACTTCCCAAGCGCAGCCGTTATCCAACGCGGACGTGATCGCTTCACCATTGCCCAGAATATCCGCCAAAAGTTTACCGACGAGCGCGCTGCAGTGTTTATTGAACAACGCTTCCATCGAATCGTTCACGGCGGTGATGCGCCCGTCCAAATCTAACGTAGCGGCGGCATCCGTCATCAGATGCAAAAGTGCGGCACGGAACAGCGATTGGTCACGCTGCTCGCGCAGCGTGGCGTCGTCGTCAGGTTCTGCGTCGGACTTGATCATGAATGCGGTAGGCCTATGGTTATGCGCTTGGAGACTAGAAGCTTCGGCGCCTAAAACCAAGCCCGACTGAGACGCTTATTGCGCGCGGAAATCTTGAATGCAGCGCGCAGGCATGCGAGCCTTAGCGCCTCGGAGGAAAACAACATGACCATCAGACGTCACCACGACATGGGCGGATTAGACGCTGGCACCGTCGAGCCCGTCGAACACGATTATGCGATATGGGAAAAGCGTGTCGATGCGATCGTCAAGCTGATGTCGACAGAAGACCGCCCGTATCTGTCGACCGATGAACTTCGCCGCGGCATCGAAGAACTAGGCCCCGGCGTGTATGACGAATTGAATTACTACGAACGCTGGATTTCATCGGCGACCAATTTGATGCTGGAAAAAGGTGTGTTCAGCGTCAAAGAATTGGGCCGCAAAATGGCCGATGTTGAGTCACGCTGGCAGGCCGCCGGCGCTAAACCGCAATGAGCGCCGCCCGCTTCCAAAGCGGCGACACCGTCGCCGTATCCGCCGCCTATCCACCGGGCCACGTGCGCACGCCGTATTTCATCCGCGGCAAATCCGGTGTCGTCGACAGCATCGCCGGTGCCTACCCGAACCCCGAAGAACTCGCCTATGGCCGCGACGGCATGCCGGCGTTACCGCTGTACCGAGTACGATTTAAGCAAACCGACGTATGGCCGGACTACGCAGGCCCGGCAAACGATACGGTGGTGATCGATCTTTATGAACCCTGGTTGGAGCCCACATCATGAGCCCGCACGATGGCCCCGGACACGATCATGAACATGATCATGGCCCGCATCCGTACCAGCCCGATATCGAAGACAGCGGCTACACCGAACGCATGGTGATGGCGCAAGCGGTCGAAGAGCTGCTGATCGAAAAAGGCATCATCACCGCCGACGAAATGCGCGCCCAGGTCGAGTTGATGGACAGTCGCGAACCGGCATTGGGCGCCAAGGTTGTCGCCCGCGCTTGGGCCGACCCCGCATTCAAGCAACGGCTGCTTGAGGACGTCAATAAAGCGGCAGCTGAAATGGATATCGATACCGGCCATATACCGATCCGCGCCGTTGAAAATACACCCGACGTGCACAACGTGATCGTCTGCACACTATGTTCATGTTATCCGCGCCTGCTGATCGGCCTGCCACCTGATTGGTATAAATCGCGGGCATACCGTAGTCGCACCGTGCGCGAGCCGCGGGTCGTGCTGGCCGAGTTCGGTACCGAGATCGCAGACGACGTGGAAGTCCGCGTGCATGACTCGACCGCCGATCTGCGCTATATGGTGCTGCCGATGCGCCCTGCGGGCACAGATGATTGGGATGAAGATCGGCTCGCAGAACTGGTCAACCGTGACAGCATGATCGGCGTTAGTCTCGCCAGCGAACCTAAATAGCTAAAATACTTAACAATACGAGGGAACGATGTTGCAAACGCCGCAGTTCAATTTTGAAGACCCATTTTTGCTGGAAAACCAGCTGACCGATGAAGAGCGCATGGTGCGCGATACCGCACGGGATTACGCGCAAGACAAACTGATGCCGCGCATCCGCGACGCGTACCGCAACGAAACCTTCGACCGAGAGATCATGAACGAGATGGGCGCGCTCGGCTTACTCGGCCCGACAATCCCTGACGAATACGGCGGGGCTGGCGTCAACCACGTATGCTATGGCCTGATCGCGCGCGAAATTGAGCGCGTCGACAGCGGCTATCGTTCTGCACTCAGCGTGCAGTCTTCGCTGGTGATGTATCCGATCTATGCATATGGCTCTGAAGAACAAAAGCAGAAGTACCTGCCACGCCTGGCTACCGCCGAAATCATCGGCTGCTTCGGCCTGACCGAGCCCGATTTTGGTTCCGATCCCGGCGGCATGAAAACACGTGCTGAAAAGATCGACGGCGGCTATCGCTTGAACGGCTCCAAGATGTGGATTTCGAATTCACCGATCGCCGATATCTTTGTGATCTGGGCGAAGCTTGACGGTAAAATTCGCGGCTTCATCGTCGAAAAAGGCACGAAGGGTCTCTCCAGCTCGAAGATCGAAGGCAAGCTATCACTCCGTGCGTCTGTCACCGGCGACGTATCGTTGGACGATGTCGAAGTCGGCGAAGATGCGATCCTGCCCAACGTCGAAGGCCTCAAGGGCCCATTTGGATGCTTGAACAAAGCTCGCTTCGGTATCGCCTGGGGCGTGTTGGGTGCCGCTGAATTCTGCTGGCATGCCGCACTGAACTACACGCTTGAGCGTAAACAGTTCGGCCGTCCGCTCGCCAACAATCAATTGATCCAAAAGAAGCTCGCCGATATGCAGACCGAAATCACACTCGGCTTGCAAGGCGTGCTCCGCGTCTCACACCTTCTGGACGAGGGACTATGCGCACCGGAAAACATCTCCTTGATGAAACGCAACTCAACCGGCAAAGCGCTCGACATCGCACGCATGTCCCGCGACATGCACGGTGGCAACGGCATCTCGGACGAGTATCACATCATGCGCCACATGATGAACTTAGAAACCGTGATTACCTATGAAGGCACCCATGACATCCATGCCTTGATCTTGGGTCGTGC